>Ga0209634_1000302_pt1 | contig 37844 bp, 33 predicted proteins | sample LinPmetageLP40_FD_184043 | JGI IMG/M metagenome (GOLD analysis project Ga0209634, IMG submission 184043) | Marine viral communities from the Pacific Ocean - LP-40 (SPAdes) (version 2) | ecosystem: Environmental > Aquatic > Marine > Oceanic | place: Pacific Ocean | collected 2010-08-26 | reverse complement strand
AGCGAATGAGTTTACTGTATCTTGTGATAATGTAGGAGCTACAAGTGGAACAGGTGCAGTATATGGAGTATTATTTTACGCAACAGTAACAGAAAATTCAGGTGATGTTACAGCAATAACAATACCAACACCAGGAGGAATAAGTGGTTCTTCTCAATTAAACTCTATTAGTTTATATGCTAATAACCAAGAAAGTGCATTAGCATTAACTGTACCAGCAGGATTTCAATCAGGTGCAGGTGGATATACTGATAAAGAAGATATTAATATAGTATCAATTGATGCAAAATCATTTAGTGGAACAGGAGTAGCAGGTTCATTATCACCAACAGCAACTTACAATTTAGGTGCTAATTTTAACAGAATAGACATAAGTAATATTGATAACTTTTCACCAGTAAACTTATCAGTAAGGTTTTAATTAAAAGATTAATTAAAAAAAAAAATAAAATAAATGGCATATCCAACTTTACAATTTGCAAGATTATCTTATGGATCAGCAGATTTTTATTCAAATGAAAATAACGTAAATGCATTCATTAGAATAAACGCATCTACAACAAGTGGATCTCCTATAATAACAAACATAGCTGAACAATCAGGTGGAGCATTTACTACCTCCGAACTTAAGGTTGGAATGATACTTGTATCAAGTGGTGAATTTGCATCAGATGTAACAATTATAGCTTTAGATTTAGGTAGTAATCAACTTACAGTATCCGCAAACGCAACAGCATCAGCTACAAGCCAAGTAATGAGAGTAAGACCAAGTAAAGGAATGTATTTCTTTGCAAGTGCTTCATTCGCTAAAGTAGGTACAGGTGAACCATCAGATTTAAGAGATATAACAGGATCACAAGATGCTAATTATGATTCAAATGAATTAAAATGGGGTATTGCAGCATCTTTAGCTGCTACAGGTAGTGTAACTCAAACAGTTACAGGTTTATATGGTCAATACGAAATTACAGACATACAAAGTAGAATAAGTAATACTGAAATGAATTTCTTTGCAACAGCAAGTGATTCATTACCTTCATTTATAGAAGGATCTGGAAGTCAAGTTAGTGCAGGTTCAGGTACATTAATGGTATCACAAATATCAAATAACTTAATGACAATAGCGGGTGCTGCTGATGTAGGTGCAGGTGGACAAGGTTTAGCCTTAGCTGCTTACCAATCTGCAGTAGGATCAGTATTTAGTACATTATCATCTGGTTCAGGTGGTGGAGCAGCATTTCCACATACAGGATCAGCTCAAATAACAGGTAGTTTAGGAGTAACAGGTAGTAGTGAAATACTATTAAATAATACAGAAAACTTTTTAATTAAAAACGCAGTAGCACCAACACAAAGTTTATTTCAAATAGATGATGAAGGTGTTGCTTTATTTAGAGCAAGAGAAGGTTCAGATGGTATTCCAACAGCAGTAGTTGGAGGATTATATTATACTACATCATCAGCATTTATTGGTGTAGATTAAATAAAAAAATTATAAAAAAATAGAATTTAAATATTCAAGTTGCATACGTATAAACAATAATAATAATTAACTTAAAAAACAATTAATCAATGGCAACTTGGAAAAAAGTAATTGTATCCGGATCACAGGCAGTCTTAGACTCCTTAGCATTAGATACAGCCTTACCCGTAGCCTCGGGTGGTACAGGTGCACAATCACTAACAGATGGTGGTGTACTTTTAGGTAGTGGAACCGGCGCAGTTACTGCACTTGGTCAAGCTACAAACGGTCAATTAGTAGTGGGTAGTACAGGAGCAGATCCAGTATTAGCAACACTTACTGGTGGAGCAAATATTACAGTAACAAACACAGCAGGTGGTATTAGTATTGCGGCTTCAGGACTAGGTTCAGGTACAGTACAAACTGTAACAGGAGCAGGAAGTCAAAATGGTTTAACATTAACTTCAGATGGAGATACTGTTGATCCAGTACTTACATTAGGTGGTGCATTATCAGGAGTAGCAAATTCACAATTAGTAGCTAGTAGTGTAACAGTTGGTACAACAGCAATATCATTAGGTGCTTCATCTACTGTATTAGCAGGTTTAACAGATGTATCATCAACTTCATTTACAGGTTCATTTAATGGAGATGGTTCAGGATTAACAGGAGTAACTGGAATCGGAACAACTACAAACTCATTAACAGATGGAAACGGTATTGCTGATTTCACATTTAACGGTTCAGCTGCAACATCAGTAGCAGTAGAAGCAGATGGTGGAACATTAACAGTAGGATCAGGTGGTGTTAAAATATCAGATGGAGGAGTTAGTTCAACTCAATTATCAGCAGGTGTAGCAGGAGCAGGTCTAGCAGGTGGTGCAGGTACTCCATTAGCAGTAAACGTAGATGATTCATCAATTGAAATCGCTACAGATTCTCTAAGAGTAAAAGCAGGTGGAATTAGTGCAGCAATGCTAGCACCAGGAATTATTGGAACAGCTTCAATAGCAACAGGTGCAGGAATTGTTTCTAGTTCAGCACAAATAGATTTAGGTAGTGCTTCAGGAAATGTAGCATTAGGATCTCAAACAACAGGTAACTACGTAGCAGCTTTAGGTGCTGGAACTGGTGTAACAATTGGATCCAATAGTGGTGAAGGTTCTTCTCCAACAATAGCAGTAGCTTATGGCTCAACAGCTAACACGGCAGTACAAGGTAATGCAACTGCAACATTCGCAGGTACAACAAATGAAATTGAAGTTTCAAATGCTTCTGCTCAAGCAATTGGTGGAAATGTAGCTTTAACAATTGGTTTACCAAATGATGTAACAATTACACAAGATGCAAGTATTGGAAGAGATTTAGTAGTAGCTAGAAACTTAACAGTTCAAGGTACAGCTTCTTTTGCCTCAACAACGGATTTAGATGTTGCGGATAGATTCATTAGAATGGCTTCTGGATCAACAGCTACCGGAGATGGTGGTATTGTTGTACAACAGACAGGACCAACAGATGGTGAAGCTTTTGCTTACGACTCAGCTAGAACAAGATGGGGAGTTACAGGATCTTACAATCCAGCAACTAACTCAATTACTCCAGACGCATTTATGTCAGCAGTAGTAGAAGGTGATGCAGGTGTAAATACACCAGCAGCAGTTGTAGCTAAATATGCTCAAAAAGGTAATATATTTGTTGGTTCGAACCAAGATGTATACATTTACTCATAAAAAATGAGTTAAATGAGTTTTAAAAGTGGTCAAATATTAATAAAAGGTAACAAAGTTACCTCTATAAATAAAGATGAAATGGCAGACTCTGAAAAGAGTTTGCCATCTTTATCAAAAGAAGAAATAATGTTTTTACTTAAATTAATCCAAAAACATGAATTTGTAGGAAAAGATATAGAAATACTCTACAATACTACGTTGAGACTACAAGAATTATACATACATTTAGCCAACAAATAAACTATACTATGGAAGAAGAGTTATATACATTAGAAAATTTAACATTAAGGGAAATTAAAGCCTTACGCAAAGGTCTAGAATATATTCAAATTAGTGGTATTGATGCTATGTTCATGGGAATGTTACAATCAAAACTATTAGAACAAACAATACAGATTGAATCTCATATAGAAAACAAAGCGCAAGAACAAGAATAACCTTCATATTTATAACCATATAACTTACAATGGCAAACTGGAGAGAAATAATCATTAGTGGATCTGATGCTGACCTAAGGTCGGTATCATCATCACTCACAACTATAGAAACTGCTCTTACAAGTAGTGGAACAACAAAATTAAATTTAGCAGTAGACTCTTCTGAAACATCTATCGTTGTAGCTTCGGCTGATGGTACATTATTCAGAAATAACTCTTTAGGTTTAAAAGGACAAAAAGGTGAAGTAGGTGCACAAGGTACTGATGGTCCTCAAGGTACAAATGGATTAAAAGGTGAAGATGGTGCTCAAGGCACAGGAGGTGACAAAGGGCAAAAAGGTGAAGTAGGTGTTCAAGGATTAGATGGTACTCAAGGTACAAATGGTGCAAAAGGAGAATTAGGTGCCCAAGGTGTTAGTGGTGATTTAGGTTCAAAAGGTGATGATGGAGCTCAAGGTACTACAGGTGGAGCAGGTCCAGTTGGTGGTAAAGGAGAAAAAGGGGATTTAGGTGCACAAGGTATTACAGGAATACAAGGAACAGATGGAGCACAAGGTTTAACAGGTATTCAAGGAACAGATGGTTCATTTGGTGGAGCAACATTTGATTACACATTTTCTACAGACACAGCAGGAGGAAACGATCCAGGTCAAGGTATAGTTGAATTAAATTCATCAACACAAAATTCATCAGATGAAATGTACATTGATGCTACTGATGATAATGGTACAAATATAAATTCATTTTTATCTACAATAGACGCAGCAACATCCGCGATTAAAGGTCACGTTCGTATATCCAATAGAACCGATGCTACTCAATTTTTACTGTTTCAAATAACCGACCTAACCGTTCAAAACACGGATCAATGGTGGGTAATTGACATAACAAATCAAGCATCATCTGCAAACTCTCCATTTACAAATACAGAAGATATTATTGTATCTTTCCTAGTAACTGGTGACGCTGGTCAAAAAGGTGAACCAGGACCTACAGGTATTCAAGGTACAGACGGTGCTCAAGGAACAAATGGAGATAAAGGTGATTTAGGTGCTCAAGGAGTAGATGGTACTAAGGGTGAAAAAGGAGAATTAGGTGCCCAAGGTACTGATGGAACTGTTGGTGCTCAAGGTATAACAGGTTTACAAGGTACAGAAGGACCTCAAGGCGAAAAAGGAGATATTGGAGCACAAGGTACAATTGGTACTAAGGGTGAAGTAGGAGCACAAGGCACAGGAGGTGACAAAGGGCAAAAAGGAGAAGTAGGTGCTCAAGGAATAGATGGTACACAAGGTATAACAGGTACTCAAGGTACAGATGGGGCACAAGGAACAGCAGGAATTAAAGGTGATATAGGAGTCCAAGGTACAGATGGTGAAAAAGGTGAAGATGGCGCTCAAGGTACTACTGGTGCCCAAGGAATAGCAGGAGATAAAGGTGCAGATGGAGTTCAAGGATCAACTGGTATACAAGGTACTGATGGAGAACAAGGTGCACAAGGTACTACAGGCGAAAAAGGAGATATAGGAGCCCAAGGTGTAGATGGTGCTCAAGGCATACAAGGTATAACAGGTGTACAAGGTACAGATGGTGAAAAAGGAGATATAGGTGCTCAAGGAGCAGAAGCAGCACAAGGAACAGATGGTGCTCAAGGAACAGATGGTGCTAAAGGTGATACAGGAGATAAAGGACAAAAAGGTGAAATAGGAGCTCAAGGCGCTAATGGTGAAAAAGGAGAATTAGGTGCTCAAGGAGTAAATGGTGAAAAAGGAGAAATTGGACAAAAAGGTGAAATAGGAGCTCAAGGTACAGAAGCTGAAACTCCGATAACACAAAACTTTACAATTACTGTTTCTAATCCAGGAGCAGGAAATAGATATTATATTGATGGTGTATTACAAGATACTTTAACATTGTTAAAAGGATTTACTTATACGTTTAATCAAACAGATGGTTCAAATTCATCACATCCATTACAATTATCAACTTCAGATGGAGGACCTACTCAATATACAGATGGATGGTCTAATAATGGTGGTACAGCAGGTTCAACTTTAATATCAACATTTAAAGTACCTCAAAACGCACCAACCCCATTATATTATTACTGTGTTAACCATGCTAACATGGGTGGACAAATTAATATTGATACTTTAGAATCAGGAGAAAAAGGACAAAAAGGTGAAATAGGTGCTCAAGGAACAAATGGTGAAAAAGGAGAAGGAGCACAAGGTGCAATTGGAGCACAAGGTGTAGATGGTGTTCAAGGTACTGATGGTGATAAAGGAGCTCAAGGAGCAGATGGTCAAAAAGGAGATACTGGAGAGAAAGGTGACACTGGAGAGAAAGGTGATTTAGGTGCTCAAGGAGTAGATGGAGCTCAAGGTACAGATGGAGAAAAAGGTGATTTAGGTGCTCAAGGTGTAGACGGAGAAAAGGGTGAATTTGGAGAAAAAGGTGAAATAGGAGCTCAAGGTGCTGTTGGTCTTAAAGGTGATAACAAAGGATCACAAGGAACAAATGGTGAAAAAGGAGAAATTGGAGCACAAGGTACTATAGGACAAAAAGGTGATAATAAAGGATCAACTGGTGTTCAAGGAACAGATGGAGATAAAGGTGATTTAGGTGCTCAAGGAGCAAATGGTACACAAGGAACAAATGGTGAAAAAGGTGAAGATGGATCTCAAGGTACAGATGGTACATTCGGTGGTGCTTCATTTGATTATACATTTAGTACAACAGTTCCATCCCCAGCAGCAGATCCAGGAACAGGTATTATTCAATTAGATAATGCTACACAAACTTCAGCAACAAAAGCATATATAGATATTACTGATGATGATGGAAATTCAATCCAATCATTTCTAGTATCAATTAAAGCTGTAACTTCAGCTATTAAAGGACATATGAGAATAGCAAGTAGAACAGATTCTACTCAATTCTTATTATATCCAATAGATGATTTAACTGACAATACAGGTTGGTGGACATTAGATTTAGATACTCTTTCATCATCTGGTGGAAATGCATTTATAGATACTCAAGATATTATAATTTCATTTACAACAGTAGGTGATAGAGGAGATAAAGGTGCAATAGGTGCACAAGGTGTAGATGGTGCTCAAGGAGCAAATGGAGCCCAAGGTGCAACTGGTGAAAAAGGAACAAAAGGAGAAAAAGGTGAAATAGGAGCCCAAGGTGCTGTTGGTCTTAAAGGTGATAACAAAGGATCACAAGGTACTGTTGGTGAAAAAGGTGATTTAGGTGCTCAAGGTGCTGTAGGAGCCAAAGGTGACAATAAAGGATCAACTGGAGTACAAGGAACAGATGGAACACAAGGTGGTGATGGTGAGAAAGGTGCTCAAGGAGTAGATGGAGCCCAAGGTGCAACTGGTGATAAAGGAAATATAGGAGAAAAAGGAGAATTAGGTGCTCAAGGTGCAATTGGTGCTAAAGGAGATAATAAAGGATCACAAGGTACTGTTGGTGAAAAAGGAACAAAAGGAGAAAAAGGAGAAATAGGACAAAAAGGTGATAATAAAGGATCACAAGGTACTGTTGGTGAAAAAGGTGTTCAAGGTGCTGATGCTGCTCAAGGAGCAGATGGTGAAAAAGGAGAAGATGGTGCTCAAGGAGCAGATGGTGAAAAAGGAGAAATTGGAGAAAAAGGTGGTACTGGTGTAGGTACAAAAGGACAAAAAGGGGAACCAGGAAATGATGCCGGATTAGATTATACTTATAGTACTAGTACAAATATGGCTGGTGCTGCAGGACAAATTAGATTTAATAATACAACAATTGGAAGTTCAACGCAAATATCCTTAGCATTAGTAGATGCAAATGGTGCTACACATAATAATTTATTTGCTAAGAATTCACAAATGACTATTTCGGGTAAAACCCTAGGAGATATAATTACAGTTGCCAGATATACTGTTAATACTGTAGATTCAACTAGAGCTTTATTAGATGTTAGTGCTTCCGATGTTGAAGTAAATGGTACTTTTACTAATACTGAAGAGGTAAACATTGTTTTAGTTGACAATGGTGAAAAAGGAGAAAAAGGTGCAGCCGGAGCAGGCGATTTACAAGGAAATGTAGATAATAATATTGTAACCATGACAGGTACAAATGCAATATCAGGTTCTGCTAAATTTACATACGATGGTGATTCAAACTCAGTGTATTCTGATGAAGGTAGTACAGTCCATTTACAAGGTAATCTACAAATTGACCAACAAGTATTAAATAATACTGGTACTACCTCAGTATGGACAGCTTCATTTGGTTCAAATGCTATAATAAACTTACAATCCAACATGACTCTTTCAATGGATTCATGGATAACAGGAGATACAGGTGTATTGATTGTTTCACAATCTGGAGGAAGTAATACATTTAATATAGATTTAAGTGGTGATACTGTTTATTTAGGTAACACTTCATATACAGCATCCGCAGCTAATGGAGCTAGAGATGTATTAGGTTGGTATTACGATGGTACAAAATATTATGTTTCAATAGGTTATGGTGATGCATCTACAACAGGAGCTAAAGGTGCCCCAGGTGCTCAAGGAGCAACGGGTCCAAAAGGTACTGTAGGACCAATAGGAAATCAAGGACCAATAGGCGATAAAGGACCAATAGGCGATAAAGGACCAATCGGAGATGATGGTGGAATTGGACCTGTAGGAAATCAAGGACCAATTGGTGGTCAAGGACCAATAGGTGATAAAGGACCAATAGGTGATAAAGGACCTGTTGGAGATGATGGAGAAAAAGGTGAAATAGGACCTATAGGTAATCAAGGACCTATTGGAGATAAAGGACCAATAGGTGATAAAGGACCTATTGGAGACAAAGGACCTATTGGAGATGATGGAGAAAAAGGTGAAATAGGACCTGTAGGTAATCAAGGACCTATTGGAGATAAAGGTGAAATAGGACCTGTAGGAAATGATGGAGAAAAAGGTGAAATAGGACCTATAGGTAATCAAGGACCTATTGGAGATAAAGGTGAAATAGGACCAATAGGAAACGTAGGACCAATTGGAAACGTAGGACCAATTGGAAACGTAGGACCAATAGGGAATGTAGGACCAATTGGAAATCAAGGACCTACAGGTGGAACAGGTACTGAATTTTCAGTAACAGGAACAACAACAAATGGTATTGTTACTTTTGATTCAACAAACGCTCTAGTTACTGAAGCGAATATGACATTCGATGGTACTACAGCGTATGTTAATGGTGCTTTAGGGGTTGGAACATCGTCTCCAACAACTGTAGGTTTAATACGAGCAACAAATGATATTATTGCATACTATTCATCAGATGAAAGATTAAAAGAAAATATAAGACCAATTTTAGGGGCATTAGATAAAGTGATGGCCATTAATGGAGTTATGTTTGATTGGATACCATTAACTGAAGATCAAGAAATACATATCCACGGAAATAAAGGAGCTGATGTAGGTATTATAGCTCAAGAAATAGAAAAAGTATTACCTGAAGTTGTTACTACAAGAGATAATGGATATAAAGCTGTTAACTATGAAAAAATTGTTGCTCTGTTAATTGAAGCTATTAAAAACCAACAATTAGAGATAGAGACAATTAAAAGAAAAATAAATGAGTAATATAAATTTCTTTAGAGTGATGGCCGGTAACGGTTCTCAATTTAATTCTCAAGATATCCCTTGTAATGCAGGTGGTATTGATTTTAGTGGAAATAGAGGTGTATTTTATGCTACCGCTGTTGTATTAGGAACTGGTATAGGTCCTATAACAGCATCATTTAATGCTGAAGGTATTCCAGATAGATTTAGATTAGTATGGAGTGGGTCTACAGTAGCCGATTCCTTATTTGTAGGAGATAATTTAGATAATCAAACCTCTTATAATAACTATACAGGTTCAATAAGTGCTGTATCTTCTTTAACTCGATATAATTGGAACCAACAAGCAGATGATTTTGTAAATGATTCAGCAGAAAGTGTAACTTATACTAGTGCTTCATTTCCACCATTTCCTGGTAGTCCTTTAGCATTAACAAGAGGAAATACATCTACCGTTGTAGGTGAAAGAGTTAATGGTGCAGGAAATCATGGGGCACAAAAAGGTGTACTTAATTATTTCCCACAATTTTCATCTTCATGTGTAGATGGGAATGTAAAATTATGTTTTTTTAAACATACAACTGAACCTGCTACTTTTCAAATGGTAATTGATGGTCCCTCTAGTGGTACAGCTTGGAGGTTATTTAGTGTATCATGTCCAGGTAATGATACTTCACTCCATTCTTCTTCAATTATGGATAAAGATGGTGATACAGCTACTGTATTTCATACAGCACCATCATTTGACTTAGATGTAGGGATGACATTATATGAAAATAGTGCATTAACTACTAAATTTATATCAAGTGGGACTTATAGTACTAGTTCATTTTGGGGTAGTGATAAGTCTATGTTAGTATCAGGTAGTTCTATATTAGGAAATTCATATGATTTTACCGGAGGTAGTGGTATATGTTTTAAAAATGCTCTTAATACAGGGTATTCTTATATTACTTTAGCTGATGATGCAGTAATTACTGCTAGAAGTTGTACTACATCCAAATTCCCAACAAGAGATGTTGCTTATAGATATAACTTTACACTTGGTAGACCTAGTCTTGAATGTGCAATATCAAGATTAATGAATATTGCAATTTACTTTAATAGTAGTAATCCTTTACCTGCAATTGGTGATACAGTTTATACTACAGCTGCAGGAAATAATTATTTAGCAGATGGGAATTATGCAATATCTGTTACTTCCCAAACAAATACCCCAACAAGTGTAATAACTATAAGTGGAGGCTCAGGAGTTATTTCAGCTGCACAACTTTGTATAACATAAAATCAAGAAAAAAATAACTTGATATCCTTTTATCTTTTCCATACATTATTCATATGTATGACTATATTATAGGCCATACAGGAAGTGGGCTCAATGAGTAACCAACCATAATTAAAAGAATTTAAAATGCCAAATTGGAAAAAAGTAATAGTTTCAGGAAGTGATGCCTCCCTAAACAATATCTCAAGTGAAAATATAACAGTAGAATCTACTGTTACTTCTTTAAATGTTAATACCACAAACATTTCAGCATCAAAATATTTTGTAACCCCAACAGGTTCAGGTTCAGTCCCAGCAAAATCTTACCAAATTCCATTTGTTGATACATCTTCAGCAGACAATTATGGCGGCTTATTTAAAGATAATGAAAGCAAACTTGCTTGGTACCCATCAGGGGTTTTAGAGGTAGGCGGAAATGTAGAAGTAGGTAACTTTATTACAGCTAGTAGTATAAATGCTTCAACAGAAATAACAGTAGGTGGAGACACTACTACTGCTAAGTTAAGAATTAGTGCAATTCCAACAGGTTCAAATCAAACAAGAATTGTAGTTGTTGATAATACTGGATCTACATTTTTTAGATCAGATTTAGATCTACAAGGAGTACAAGGAGCAACTGGACAACAAGGTTTAACAGGTGCAATTGGACCAATAGGACCACAAGGTAATAAAGGTGAAGTAGGAGTTCAAGGTATAACAGGACAAAAAGGTACATTAGGTGATACAGGTGCTCAGGGCACAACAGGTCCATTAGGACCTCAAGGTAATGCAGGAAATAATGGTACAGACGGAGAAAAAGGAGATACAGGTGCTCAAGGTAACCAAGGTATCCAAGGTACAACTGGACAAAAAGGTGTAACAGGACCATTAGGACCATTAGGACCAGTAGGACCATTAGGACCTCAAGGTAACCAAGGTGCTCAAGGTAACCAAGGTATACAAGGAACAACAGGTCCATTAGGACCACAAGGTAACGTTGGACCAACAGGTAATGATGGTGAAAAAGGTGATACTGGTGCTCAAGGCACAACAGGACCACTTGGACCACAAGGTAATCAAGGTAACCAAGGAAACACAGGACCAACAGGAGCACAAGGTGCAGTTGGAACACAAGGTGATACAGGACCAACCGGAGCTGTAGGACCACAAGGAGATAAAGGAGATTTAGGACCACTTGGACCACAAGGTAATCAAGGTAACCAAGGTATACAGGGTACAAATGGAGAAAAAGGAGCAACAGGACCACTAGGACCTCAAGGTAATCAAGGTATTCAAGGACAAAAAGGTGAAGTAGGACCTCTTGGACCACAAGGTAATCAAGGTAACGATGGTGCTCAAGGTACAACAGGACAAACGGGTGCTGTAGGACCACTTGGACCACAAGGTAATCAAGGTAACCAAGGTGTACAAGGTACAACAGGACCACAAGGAACTAAAGGACAAAAAGGTGAAGTAGGAGCTAAAGGTATAACAGGACCACAGGGATCTAAAGGTGCAACAGGACCTTTAGGACCACAAGGTAATCAAGGTACACAAGGTACAACAGGTACAACAGGACCTCTTGGACCTCAAGGTAATGCAGGTAATGATGGTGAAAAAGGTGCAATAGGACCAACAGGTGCTCAAGGTAACCAAGGTAACCAAGGTAACCAAGGTGTTCAAGGTATAACTGGGCAAAAAGGTGTAACCGGACCATTAGGACCTCAAGGTAATCAAGGTAACCAAGGTGTACAAGGTACAACAGGTGCAACAGGACCTCTTGGACCACAAGGAAATATAGGAAATACAGGACCAACAGGTACTCAAGGAACAACCGGTGCATTAGGACCAATTGGACCAATCGGAAACGTTGGACCATTAGGACCACAAGGTAATGCGGGTAATGATGGTGAAAAAGGTTTAAAAGGTGAAGTAGGGGCACAAGGACAAAAAGGTGTAACAGGACCATTAGGACCTCAAGGTAATATAGGTAATGTAGGACCTCAAGGTGAAAAAGGTGCAACAGGACCTCAAGGAAATACAGGTGCTCAAGGTAATCAAGGTAACCAAGGTAACCAAGGTGTACAGGGTACTACAGGTCCATTAGGACCACAAGGTAACGTAGGACCATTAGGACCAAAAGGAGATAAAGGTGCAACAGGACCACAAGGTAATCAAGGTTTAACAGGACCATTAGGACCTCAAGGAAATATAGGTAACACAGGACCACAAGGTAATATTGGTGTACAAGGAACAACAGGACAAAAAGGTCAAAATGGAACACAAGGTACAGAAGGTAACTTCGGTGGTGCTTCGTTTGAATATAATTTCCAAACAAGTACAACATTAGGCCCTGGTATAGGAAATGTTAGATTAAATAACTCTACTCAACCATCAGCAACAATAATGTCTATTAACCAGACAGATGCAGACGGTAGTAGTATTGAATCCTTTATGGAAACAATTGATAGCGTTACTTCAGCAATTAAAGGTCACGTAAGAATATCAGAAAAATCTGATACAGGTGATTTCTTATTATTTGCTATATCAGATTTAACAGATGTAGGTGGTTATTGGAATTTAAATGTTTCAAATGAAACTCAAGGTGGTAGTGCTTTAGTAAACAATACAACAGTAATATGTTCATTTGTTAGTACAGGTGATAGAGGAGATAAAGGACAAAAAGGTGAAACAGGACAAAAAGGTGTAACAGGACCATTAGGACCTCAAGGTAATCAAGGTAACCAAGGTAATCAAGGTAACCAAGGTATTCAAGGAACAACAGGACAAAAAGGACAAACTGGTGCTGTAGGACCTTTAGGACCACAAGGTAATATAGGTAACACAGGACCTCAAGGTAACCAAGGTGCTCAAGGTAACCAAGGTATACAAGGAACAACAGGTCCATTAGGACCACAAGGTAATACAGGTGCTCAAGGTAATGTAGGTGCTCAAGGTAATAAAGGTGCAACAGGACCTTTAGGACCATTAGGACCTCAAGGTGCAAAAGGTGCAATAGGACCAACGGGTGCTCAAGGTAATAAAGGCCAAAAAGGTCAAACAGGACCATTAGGACCATTAGGACCACTTGGACCACAAGGTAACGTAGGACCAACAGGTGCTAAAGGTGCTCAAGGTACAACTGGAGCAACAGGACCTTTAGGACCACAAGGTAACGTTGGACCATTAGGACCACAAGGTAATGCAGGAAATAATGGAAATAAAGGTGCAACAGGTGCCCAAGGTAACCAAGGTAACCAAGGTATACAGGGTATTACAGGACCACTTGGACCACAAGGTAACATTGGTAATGTAGGACCAACAGGTGCTCAAGGAAATAAAGGCCAAAAAGGTCAAACAGGAGCACAAGGTAACGTAGGACCATTAGGACCAACAGGTGCTAAAGGTGCAACAGGACCTCTTGGACCACAAGGTAATATTGGTGTACAAGGAACAACTGGTGCAACAGGACCTTTAGGACCACAAGGAAATATAGGTAATGTAGGACCAACAGGGCCACAAGGTGCAAAAGGTGCAACAGGACCATTAGGACCTCAAGGTAACATAGGTAATACAGGACCTCAGGGACAAAAAGGACAAAAAGGTCAAACAGGTGCTCAAGGTAATGTAGGACCAATCGGAAACATAGGACCAACAGGTGCGAAAGGTATAACAGGACCTTTAGGACCATTAGGACCACAAGGTAACATAGGTAATACAGGACCTCAAGGTGCAAAAGGTGCAATAGGACCTCAAGGTAATATAGGTAATGTAGGACCAACTGGTGCTCAAGGTAATAAAGGACAAAAAGGACAAACAGGTGCCCAAGGTAATGTAGGACCATTAGGACCATTAGGACCTCAAGGTAATGCAGGTAATAAAGGTGCAATAGGACCAATAGGTAACGTAGGACCACAAGGTAACATTGGTAATGTAGGACCAACAGGTGCTAAAGGTATAACAGGACCATTAGGACCACTTGGACCACAAGGTAATATAGGTAACACAGGACCACAAGGTGCAAAAGGTGCAACAGGACCATTAGGACCTCAAGGTAATATAGGTAATGTAGGACCAGTAGGACCAATCGGAAACGTAGGACCAACAGGACCAACAGGACAAAAAGGTGCAACAGGACCACAAGGTAACGTTGGTAATGTAGGACCAATAGGTAACACAGGACCACAAGGTGCAAAAGGTGCAACAGGACCATTAGGACCTCAAGGTAACGTAGGACCAACAGGACCACAAGGTAACGTAGGACCAACAGGACCAGCAGGTGGATTTACAACAAACTCAAATGCTCAAGTAAATAGTTTAGGTGTTGGAGTTAGTGCTTCAGGTACAGGAGGTACAATTAGAGCCACTAATGATATAATTGCTTACTATTCATCAGATAAGAGATTAAAAGATGTTAAAGGTAAGGTTGAGGATGCTTTAGAAAAAGTAATACAATTAAATGGTGTACAATTCGATTGGATAGCTAAAGAAGGTATACATGAAAATACAGGACACGATATAGGAGTTATAGCACAAGAAATTGAGGCATTCTTCCCAGAAATTGTAACAACAAGAGTAAATGGATTTAAAGCTGTTAAATATGAAAAATTAGTAGCCGTACTTATTGAAGCAATTAAAGATTTAAATAATAAAATAGAACAATTAAAAAAATAAAAAATGGGTTTATTAATTACAGGATCAGTAACAAATCACAGTGGTGAACAATTTGATCATTTTTATGCAAGAATAGATCACTATCAGTTACAAAAATCCTTAGGACACGTATGTACGACATTAGGTTTTTATGAATCTAAAGAAAAAGCTGAAAGTATGTTTCCAAAATATCAAGAAGATTATCTAGGAAATGATGCTTCTGGAAATTTAGGAGCAACTTTTAAAGATGGTGAGGTTATTCAATTATATATAGAATTTCCACTTACATCTAGTGAACAAGTTACAGTAACAAGCTATTCAAGTTCATTCGAAGATAGAATGGTTGATTATATTGATTACGATGATGATGGAAATGAAGTAACTAAACAAAGATCACAAGCTATTGAAGTAATAACTACAGGTAGTGAAGAAGTAACTAAATCTAAAATTAGAATGGATTTAATTACAGGAAGTCTTGGTGAATATGCTTATGATAGATTAAAAACTCATTTAGGAGGAATATTTGGTAGTAGTAACATAAAAGATTTATAAATATGGTATATTTTGCTAATTTTGCAACATATAATTTTTGCGTAAGAGGAACTACAGCTTTATCATGTGGATCTGAAGCTCAAGGAATGTATAATGGTAATTTTGTTTCTTGTTTTGGATGGCCTTATTGGACTCAAAAAGATATAGATGCTGGTTTTAGTAGTTGGGGTAAATATATTTACCAATGTTCTTTACCTTATGTTAATACACAAAGAACTACAAATACAAACCTTCAAATTGATACCTATTTAAGATATCAAGCAAGACCTTTTGGTGTAAATTTAGAAAGTACTATGGGTATTACAAATTGCTTTTTTACTGATTCTAATCCTGTTACTTTTTCAGCAAAATCATATTATCAAGGTTATAATAGTGTTGGATTAACTGGTCGAGGAAATTTTAAAACTAGTGATTGTAATGTTGCTTATAGTTTTACTTTTGCAGGTTGGAGACTAGGAAGTTCTAGTGGAACTTTTTTAACTAGTGTTAAATCACATACATGGTATTACAATAGTACTTATGGTGGGACAAATTTTAAAGATATTAAAACATTTACTGCTACTGCTAGTTAAACAGATTAAAAAATGAAAATGTTATATGAAGGCAATTTGGGTAATCGAAAATGTCAAAAAGGATAATTCCTTTTATGATGAATTTACTTTAGTTATGTTATTTGCTTCCGTTACTCTATGGAAGCGATATCATCCTAATCATACTACTATATTATATTGTGATAAACAAACTTTAGACGTTTTATCTAACTTAGATATTTTATCTTTGTGGGATCAAATTAAGGATTTATCTTACCCTGAAAAAATTAATCGTGAAATATTTTGGTCAAGTTGTAAAACTAAAATTATTAGTGAGGCAACCGAACCTATAATAGTTATAGATCACGATTTTTTAATTTCAACTAATATAGACGAGTATTTAAAAGATGAGGTATTATACACTCATGAAGAACAAGCTTACCCTTGGTACCCTCACAAAAATGATAAGTATTGCGCTCAATTACCATACCCAGCTCCTAATGAAATAGATTTAGCAGCTAATGTATCTTTATTTTACTTACCAAAACCTAAATTTGCTCAAGAATATGGTAGAAGAGTATTAAAAAATCATGAAGCATTTACTGAAATGAATTTTGAAAATATGTCACCCAATTATATGATATATTCTGAACAATTAATGTTAAAACAAATGTTAGTTCAAAGTAATATACCTCATAATACTTTAACTATTAATGTATTTGATAATAATAAAGGTATATTTAGTGATGTAGTTAATATGTATGGTATTTGGAGTCATGAAGAATCTTCATTATATTATAGACACTATGGTATGGATAAGAAAAAATTGATTAACACGGGTTTAAACGACGAAATCAATTACTTATACAGATGTATTAACTCTAGTAAAAAGGTAAATATAAAGTTATTAAAAAATAAAATTAATGAAAGCTATCCACGTAAATTGGACAAAGCCATTCTTTGAAAAACATAGGTTAAGAGGTCACGGATTTGAAGTTATGTCAATTTCTCAAACATTAAAAAATCTAAACTCAAAAACATATAACCAATTAGACTACCAACTTTTATATACAATGGTGTCTGCTGCTAATTGGAAAAAACATAATGGCCCAATCAAATTATACACTGATTCTGTTGGTGCTTCATTTTATCAAAGATTTGGTTTACTAGATTTATATGATGAAGTAGATATTAATTTTTTAAATGGGTATTCAAAATCCAATATAGATGCTGCTTATTTTTGGACAAGTGGTAAAGTAAAATGTTTAGCACATCAAACAGAACCATTTGTATTCTTAGATCAAGATATGATTATAAGAAATAAAATACCAGAATGGGTACGTGTAAATGATTTAACTATAGCACATTGGGAAATAGGTAGAGGTTATTATTATTTTGATAAAGAAAAGTTTGAATCTGAAATAACACACATACCTTGGATTGATAATTATAATATAGATGATTTGTCACCTAATACATCATTTTTATGTTTTAATAATATGGACTTGTTAAAAGAATATCATGAATGGCATAAAAAATTAGTTACTACAAATGGTGAAAACATACCAGAATGGTTTTGGTTATTAACAGATCAAGGTATTTTAGGGCATATTATTAGAGAAAATGACTATCATGTAAATACATTAACACAAAACGTATCATTAGCTCATCACAACAATGTAGATGGAATTAATAGATATAAAGGTAAAGCAGAAAAATGGTATACACCTGTTAATCCATCTAATAAGGAATTACCATTTGAGCATGTATGGTTAGATAAAATTAATACACAAAATCTTCAAACCAATAGATGGTTTAAAGAATTAGTAGATGAATTAAATATGAGCCATTATCTTACTGATGTAAGATGGGATAAATATTGGAAAAAATATCATGAAAATAATTAGATCCTTATGGGGGTATCGTGAACATACCTTTAATGAAATACCTAAATTTCCTTTACATCCAAACGAAATAGTATATGTTTGGGGTAAAGAAAATGAAGCCATGTTAAAAAAACGTGGGTTCGAAACTAGGTATGTAGAAGAGGAAAAATCACCTTTTGCATATGAAATATTAGAATTAATATATGAAAGAAAATTAATAGCCTTAGACTTAGCTTTAAAAGAATTTGGAGAAGTAATACTATTAGATTGGGATTGTTATATTTTAAGACCTTTAGATGATAATTTTTATAATGAATTAAGAAAAAAACCTATACAATGCCCTTTATATGCTCAACATCTCGATTGCTACGATGCATTATATGAATCAATTCCAAAAAACCACCCAGCATTAAATAATTCTAATGAATCAAATAAAATAGAAAATCATTTAGATATAATCAGTAGAGGTTTTTTAAAATGGAATTGGAAATTAGGTGAAAGTTTAATTAGCCCTAATTTTGGGTTTTTTTATAGTCGAGATATTACTATTGGTAAAAAATTAATTGACATAGCTGTTAAAAATAATATAGAAGGTTGTGTTGAAGAACATGCTATGTTTATTTATGCTGATTGTACCCTAGATGAATATATAGAAAAATATCATCCTACTTGTTTATTAGGAGTATCAGATGAGGCACTTAATACTACTACCCGAATAGGAAAAGTACAAAGTAATTTTAATGACTATATAAAATCTAAATTAAGGATGAATATATATTATGAACACATTTAAAATAAAATATGGGAAATTATAAAGTAAAAGTAATATCATTAAAAAGACGTCAAGACAGACGTAAAAAAATAGCTAATATATTTCAACACGTTCCATTTGAATTTGTAGATGCATTAGATGGGCAAGAATATAAATTAACTAAATTTGATAAAGAATTTATTAAAGGTAATGATTATAAAAAATATGATATTCATATACCATCTTTAGTTTGTGCTAATTATATGCACTTAAATTTATTAGCTGAATGTGCTGAACAAGATAAACCATATTTTATTCTTGAAGATGATATAGAATTAACAGATATTAAACCACCAGATTTATATTTTGAAACCTTAGCATCAGTAAACGATTTAGATGCGTTTTGGTTAATTCCTAATGAAACGAGTATCGCTGCTTATATAGTATGGCCAGAAGGTGCTAAAAAAATGATTGATTATGTAAACAATGTAGCTAAATTAAAAAGAGGTTTAGATTGGGCATTTTGGGATATGAGAAAAAATAAAAATTTCCGTGTAGATCAATCAAAAGAAGCGTATTTTAAACATTATCCAGGGAAAGACTCTGATATTACAACGATAGAAAATTATGAGTTACAGTAAACCATTTTATATATATAAAAGGGTATTTGAAAATTGTCCCATTACTGAAAAAGTATATTTTTTAGGTAAAAGAATCCTAAGCCCAGAACAAAAATTAATAGACCAATTATCTCCAAATAATTTTTTAGATGTTTATAAAGTAAATCCTAAAACTAATTCTGGATCACCCGATGTTGATTTAATTATTAAAAGAATAAAATCGGGTTTTAAAGAATTTACAGGTAAAAATGGAGAAATAACTAAAAGTTGGGCTCAATATTATAAATCAAATATAGTATCAGATGAATTTTATTATAATCAAAATATAAAAGAAAAACCTAAAATGTATTTAGGGAGGTATTATTTACATGATGGAGAACCATTAACAGACCATGGTACGTTAACATTCCATGTTCAAGATAGTAAACATTTTATAAGACCTAAAAAAGGAATGTTATTAATTTGGCCCCACGATACAATACACTCAGTTAAACCGTTTTATGGTAGAGTACCTAGAGCAGTAATTAATTTTAATATACAAGCATGAATATAATATTTGAAACATATGGAGGAATAGGCAAAATAATAATGTCTACAGTTATAGTTAAGAAACTAAAACAAAAATTTCCTAAAAGTAATATTATGGTAGTTACATCTCAACCATTAGTATGGAAAAATAATCCTCATGTTAAACATGTCTACACCCCAGATCAAAAACCTGCTATAAATGGGTTATATATTAATGGTAATAGAGATGTTAAAATATTAATGAGAGAACCATATGCAGAAAGCGATTTCCTTTTAAATAAAAAACATTTATTAGAAACTTGGTCTGATTTATATGATTTAGATTACAATAATGAATTACCTGAATTTTATTTAGATTCAACAGAAGTAGAACAATATAAAAAATCTTATAATACAGATAAACCTATAATGGTAATACATCCTAATGGAGGATATGTTGTTGAATTCGGGTATAATTGGGCACGTGATTTACCTCCAGAAGATGTTCAAGAAATAATAAATCAAAATAAAGATAAATATACTATATACCATATTAAATCAAAAGATCAAAAATTAAAATATGATAATGTTATAGAAGAAACAGGCAGTATAAGAAAAGTAGCAGTATTATTAACATTAGCAGAAAAGATATTATCAATAGATACTTTTACACAACATTTAGCTGCTGCTTTAAGAAAAAAATCAACAGTATGTTGGGTAGTAACTAAACCAAAGGTATTTGGATATAATTTCCATAATAATATAATATCAAATAAACCTGAATTTTATACCCCATCAAATCAATATTTTGGATATAATTTTCTAGAACCAATAGAAAACTTGCCTTATCAAGATACTAGTCGTATATTCGACGTCGAAAAAATAACTAATTCACTAAACGAATAATATGTTTCATAGCTTTAATTTTAATCAACAAGAAGTTGATTTACAACAATACTACTTTTTTAAAGAAGGTTTTTCAAAAGAACAATTAGAAAAAATTGAAAAGGATGTAGCAACATTACCTTTTGTTAATGCATCAACTGCAGGAGGCACTGATAAAAAAGTTAGATCATCATCAGTAAAATGGATACCTCAAAATAACGACTGGTGGTGGTTATATGAAACCCTAGCAGATTATGCTACACAAGCAAATTTTGCATTATGGAATTTTGATTTACACCAAATACCAGAAAAAATCCAATATACTGAATATTATGCTAGCCAACAAGGACATTACGATTGGCATGCTGATATTGGTCCTGGGTTATTATCTAAAAGAAAAATATCAATTACAGTTCAATTATCAGAAGCTGATGAATATGAAGGTGGTGATATGGAAGTATTTAAAGGTGGAAGTATGAATGGTCCTTTTGACAAGGCACCAAGAAAAGCAGGTTGTGTTTTTATTTTTCCATCATTTTTGATGCATAGAGTATCACCAGTTACCAAAGGTACAAGAAAGTCATTTGTATTATGGTTAGGGGGATCTCATTACAAATAGTATGGTAAACAATTTAGCTAAATTAGTTATAAATAATGGTGGAACCATTACACCCTTAATCTTATCTAAAGAAGAAGGACGTGGAATGGGGTTATGTAATGTATCTATTTTTTTAGATGACAATGGTGAATTGTTAGCTAATATTAGAAATGTACATTATATATTATACCATAATGAATTTGAACAAAACTTTCAATGTAAATGGGGTGTTTTATCTTACTTAAACCCCGAAGACGACATTAAACTAAGAACTTATAATTATTTTTGTAAATTAAATCCTGATACTTTAGAAATATTATCATCAGATGAAATTGATACATCTAAAAATGACATTGAACCCGTTTGGGAATTTATTGGTTTAGAAGATGTAAGATTATTTAGATGGGAAAAACAATTATATGCTTCTGGTGTAAGAAGAGATGTAAAAGAAAATGGAGAAGGTAGAATAGAATTATGTAAATTAGATGTAACCCCAGATGGGGTTATAGAAGCAACTAGGGATAGAGTCGAAGTAGACCCACATACACATTTAGAAAAAAATTGGATGCCTATATTAGATATGCCTTTTCATTTTGTTAGATGGTGTAATCCATTAGAAATTATAAAAGTAAATCCTAATAATAGAAGTAAACAAAAAGCACTTAAAGGTGAACTTGATATAATAGATAGTGAAGTAGTATTTAAATCAAATAAACCTTTAGATTTACCTCTAGGTTTAAGAGGTAGTTCTCAAGTAATACCATTTGGAGACAATGGAGATAGAATATGTGTAACCCATGAAACACATTTCTTTTGGCATCAAAATAAGAAAAAAGATGCTCAATATTACCATAGATTTATTATATGGGATAAAGATTGGAATATAAAAAAAGTATCTGAACAATTTAAGTTTATGGATGCTATGATTGAATTTGCTTGTGGTTTAGTAATCAAAGATAATAATTTTATTATTACATATGGTTATCAAGATAATGCTGCATACGCTTTAAAAATGCCTATTCAATTATTGGATAAATTAAAATGGGATATAGATGAATAAGTTACAAAAATATTTACATGAATATATTAACAACCCTTTAGATTTTAAAGTTAATGCTAAATTAGGGGAAGAATATGAAAAACAAGGTCAAGGTGCTGCTGCATTATCCTATTTTTTAAGGGCAGCAGAACTATCAAATAAAATTGATAAAACATTTTCTTATTGTTGTTTATTAAAAACATGGAAACAAGTAAATAGTATAGGTAGAAGAAAAAGATGGGAAAAAAGTCAATTAGAATTAGCAATTACACATTTACCAAATAGACCAGAAGCATACTTGTTTTTAAGTGAATGGTATAGTAAAAATAAAGAAGATCATACAGCATATCTATATGCATGTTTAGGATTAAAATATGTAAAATCAGAACCATTAAAATATGATGTAGGGTATCCAGGTGATTTTTTATTATATTTTTTAAAGGCATATCATGGATGGTATATATCAAAACGTGAAGAATCTAAACAAATTTGGAAAATATTAGGTGAAATGCCTAATATACCTAGTAAATATAAAGAAATAATTGACCATAACAATAAAAATTTTGGGAATAACCCAAAACCACCACAAAGTATTGAGTTTACTGTAGAAACGAGCTCACAATCAAAACACACAAAATATTTTATTAACAAATAAGCCAATATGTATCGCCATGTTGCAATAATGTTTAATTAAAGCAAATAATTATGAGTTGGATCTATAACGGTGAAACGATTAATGACGTAACAGAATTCCCCCCAAATACTTATGGATTTGTTTACAAGGTATTACATAAACCTTCTGGCAAAACCTACATAGGTAAAAAAATACTATTTTTTACTAGAAAAGTAAAACTTGGAAAAAAAGAGTTAGAAGCTTTAGGCACAGTAATAGGACGTAAACCGTCTTATAAACTAGCTGTTAAAGAATCTGATTGGAATTCATATTACGGATCACAAAAAGAAATAAAGGAATTACTTAAAGAAAGTAAAACAAAAGACTGGGAACGAACAATAATTAAATGTCTTCCTAGTAAAAAATTACTTACATATTTCGAAGTTAAATACCAGATGATATACCAGGTATTAGAAAAACCAGATGAATTCTTTAATGATAATATTCTAGGGAAATTTTATACTAAAGATTTTGCAGAGATTAAGGAGTATGAAAATCCAAACGAAATAGTGGAACACTAGTATGAGTAAAAAAAGGTTGTCAATAATAGGTAGAGGTACTGTTGGTTGTTTAAATGCTTTAAAATTTTCAAATTTAGGGTATGATATTGACTGGTATCATGATCCAAAAAAACCCACATTAGCAGTAGGTGAAGGTACAGATTTAGTATTACCTAAATTTTTATATGAAGAAATGGGTTTAAATTATGAAAATCTATTTAAACTAGATGCTCATTATAAACAAGGTATAGAAAAAATTAATTGGGGTAGTGAATCATTTACCCATTGGTTTGGATTAGGTAAAATGGCATTACATATAAATGCTAATAAACTCCAAGATTATATTCACCAACATATAAAAGATAAAGTTAATGTTATTGAAAAAAAAGTAGATAATAAATTAAAATCTTTTACCATTGACTGCTCAGGTACACCTTCCTTATTATTAGATGATTTTGAACTTACTCCTATACCTGTTAATAAAGCTTATGTAGTACAATGCCCTTGGGATAAACCAACATTTAATAAAACTATTTGTATAGCTAAAGGTTATGGATGGGTATTTTTAATACCACTTCAAGATAGATGTTCAGTTGGTTACATTTACAATTCTCATTATTCCGAACATGAAAACGTACAATACGAATTATCTTCTATTTTAAAAGATTATAATTTAATGGCTAAAGAAGGTAATATAATGTCTTTTGAAAATTTCTATAGAAAAACAAATTTTAGTAAAAATTTAGTTTACAATGGAAATGCATCTTTTTTCTTAGAACCTTTAGAAGCTACATCTTTAAACACATCTATAAAAATTATAGACCAAACCCATAAAATTTTATGTGGTAGCAATCCTGAAGTTGAAAATAAAAAATATATAAACACATTAGAAGAAACAATTGATATAATAATGTTACATTATTTGATAGACCCTCCAGTAAAATCAAATTTTTGGGGAATGGCTAACCACAAAGCAAATACTTGGTTTAAATCACGATACAAAAACTACCCTAAAATTCGTTTGATTACCCAAGGAGATTCATTACATTATGCGACGTGGTTTGAAGACAGCTTCAAACAAAACTTATCAGGTATGAACCTGTATGAGAAATTAAATAGTTTTAAATGATTAACCAACTATTAATTACTTTAGTAAATTCAGTACTTGGTACGGGCAAACAAACTGCTCGTGGTAACATGGCTTACAACTGTCCTAGTTGTAATCATCACAAACCTAAATTAGAAGTAAATTTTACTGAAAATAAACAAGGACATAACCCTTGGCATTGTTGGGTATGTGGCAAAAAAGGTAAATCAATTAGTTTATTATTAAGAATAGCAGGAGCTACTCAAGATAAAATTAATGAAGCAAAATCACTATCTAAAAATGTAGATGATAATTACATAGTTAAGGTTGCAGATACCATAACGCTACCAGATGACTATATATGCCTAAATGACGTTGATAACAGCGATATAATGGGACGACACGCTACAGCGTACCTAAAACGAAGACACGTGAGTAAACACGATATACTCAAGTATAATATAGGTTATTGTAAAAAAGGTTTATATAAAAACATGGTAATAATTCCAACATATGATGCAGATGGTAGATTAAATTATTTTACTGCTCGTTCATTTGAAAAGGAACCATATGTTAAATATAGAAATCCCCAAGTAAGCAGAGACATCATTCCAAATGAACATATGATAAATTGGAATGTACCTATTATTTTATGCGAGGGTTTATTTGATGCACTAGCGATAAAAAGAAATGCTATACCATTATTAGGAAAAAACATACAGACTAATTTAATGAAGAAAATAGTAACTTCATTAGTAGATAAAATTTACATTGCGTTAGATAGGGATGCAATTAAACAAGCTTTAAAATTCTGCGAAAAATTAATGGCGGAAGGTAAAGAAGTCTATCTTGTAGATTTACAAGATAAGGACCCGAGTGAGATGGGTTTCGAAAATTTCACAAAACTTATACAAAAAACAGTTCCACTTACCTACTACGACTTAATGGAGCAAAAACTATCATTATGATAAAAAAATCTTACAAAAGATTACTCGAAATTTCGGATGATTACCAACAAGTTACAATGCCTGATTCAAGGTATTATAGACGAAATGGTAAATATTATCCTTCAGTAACGCATGTTTTAAGTTCTTACCCAAAAGGTAAGTATTTTGAAGACTGGCTTAAAAAAGTAGGTTATAGTGCTGAATGGATTGTTAAGAAAGCAGCAGAAGAGGGAACGTTAGTTCATGAAATGATTGAAGATTGGTTAAATGGTAAAGAAATTACATTTTTATATGATAATGGAAATCCTAAAATGCCTGCTCATGTATGGCAAATGTTTTTACGTTTTGTAGACTTTTGGGAAACTTATAAACCAACATTAATTGAAGCGGAAGTACATTTATTTTCAGACAAAATTGAAGTAGCAGGTACCTGTGATTTAGTATGTGAAATTGAAATAGATGGTAAAATAGAACGCTGGATTATAGATTTTAAAACATCTAACCATTTACAAACAACTTATGATTTACAAGGGGCAATTTATGCTCAATGTTATGAAGAATGTTATGGTAAAGATATTGATCGAGTAGCAGTATTATGGTTAAAATCAAAATCACGTGGACCAGATAAAAATGGGAAAAAAATAAAAGGTAAAAATTGGGAGGTATATGAGTCACCCCGTACACAAGAACAAAATATAGAAATATTTAATCATGTTAAAGCATTATTTGATATTGAAAACCCAAAACCAACACCTTATACGTCAACATTTCAAACTACCTCTAAAAGAGATATATAGTAATTTTCTTTTTAATATGTATAATAAAACAACTAATAAACAAAATTATGGCCTTATATTCAAATGCAGCTGATCCAGGGAATTGGCAATCTTTCTTAATAAGAGAAGATGTTAAATCTTTATCACCAGAAGAACAAAAGAAAAAATATTTAACGGAGCAATTACAATTTGAAGATTTTATAGCTCAACAAAGATATTTACAATCAATGTCGTTAAATTCTTTAACTAACCAACTACACCAAGGTGGTAATATTGCAGGTAATAAAGTAAAAGAAGCATTTTTTAATTCTCAATTTCCTGTAGACTATAATAATACTTCAACATTAAAGGTAGATTTCTTTGAACCAGTACAAGTAGTAGGTGGTACTCCATTTATTGATGTTATAAACGGGCAACAAGGTGGTGGAAGTCAAGCAACAGTAAGATATACTTATACTCCACCCAGTTCATCAGCAACATCTTTAGTATTTTCTCACGTACATACAGCAAATGCAGGTGGTGTTGATGTTGATGTAATTTCTGTGGGAGCTGATTTAGTAAGTGGTGGAACAGTAGTTCAACCTACAGGAGCAATATTTGCTAGTTACCCAGCAGCAGCTTATACAACAGATTCAGTAGCAGGAACAGGAGTTGTTTTCACAGCAGTTATTGATGGTGGACAACAATTAGTAGAACTTAATGTTACAACAGCAGGTTCAGGATATAAAGTAGGTGATATATTTACATTTGCAAATGACGCATTAGGAGTAGGTTCAACAGGTGGATCCGTTGCAATAAGTAAAGTTGATTTAACAGGTGACATTTTAACACTAGCAGGAACTGCAATTAATGAAAATGGTGGTGAAATTTATAACGTAGGAGATAATATAAATGTTCAATTAAACTTAGATTATACTTCAACATCTACTATAACAGCTTTTATAGATGGATAAATAAAAACAATTAAAAATAAATATGGGGAAGCTAGGCTTCCCCATTCTTTTTTCGTATATTTACGGCAAATATAAAGGTTATGACTCAAGAACAGATTTATTGGGAAGAGCAGGAATACAATCGTGCTCAAGAAATTATGCAAAAAAACGTAATGGAAGTTACTAAGGAAGAACTTGAATTCCTGAAGCATATGAATATGATATAATAACCCAATATTTATAATAAACTATTTGAAATGATTTCACTATATAATTTGATTAAAGAACAAATCGAAAATCCTAAAGCAATAATTTTATCTGGTGCTCCGGGTGCTGGTAAAGGATCTGTTTTAAACGGTTTAAATCTTGGTGATATCAAGGTACTTAATGTAGATAACGCTTACATTGAATTATTAAAGAAAGCCAATGTATCATTGGATTTAAAAAATGCTGGTCCTGAAGATAGAAGCGAAGCAGCCAAAGCAATGGCAGCAGCTAATAAAGAATTTAAAGGAAAGGTAGCAGCTACAATAGAAGGTAAAGAATCATTTATACTAGATGGAACAGCAGCATCAATTAAACAAACAGCTAATTTAAAAAAGGAATTAGAAGAAGCAGGATATGAAGTATTTATGCTTTATGTTTATACTGATTTAGAACGTTCGTTAAGACAAAATCAAGATAGATTTGACAAATCAGGTGGTGAAGATAGAAGTTTAGCCCCAGCAATTGTAATGAGAACATGGGCTTCGGTTACTGATAATTACAAAGCATATGAAGCAATGTTTGATGATAATTTTGTATCAGTTGCTAATACATTAGAAGATGAAAAACTAACTGATATAGCAGATATAGTAAAAAAATATTTAGATCCTTTTAAACCACAAGGTACAAAACCTAAAGATGCTAAAGCACAAGCAAGATCAGAAAAATCAAAAGCTGCTTTAAATGATAAATTAAAAGAATTATTATCAGATGAACAAGTTCAAATGATAATTAATAATTCAGTATCAAAAGAAGAAGCACAAAGTAAAATAAAACAATTTTTATCATAATGAGTTTAGTTGATGAATTAATAAGACCCTTACTTGAAGAAGAAAAGAAGACTGTAGCTGTATATGGAGGTGGTTTTAAACCTCCTACAGCAGGTCATTTTAAAGTAGTAGATCAAGCATTAAAGGAAAACCCAAATATTGATGAATTTATTATCTTAATAGGTGGTAAAGAAAGAGATGGTGTTTCACCTGAAGAATCACTTATTATATGGGACATTTATAAACAATATCTACCTATCAAAGTAGAAGTAAAATTAAGCCCTAAACCACCAATTCAAGCGGTATACAATTATGCTAAAGAACATCCAGATGAAGAAGTATTATTTGTAATAGGTGCTAGAGAAGGTAACGAAGATGATTTTAGTGATATAGCAAAACGAACAAAAGCATTAGATAAATATGATAATTTAGAATTACGTACGATTGTTACACAAGGTGGAGCATCTGGTACTGCAGCTAGAAGCGCAGCTAAAATATCAACAGAAAAATTAAAACCATTACTTCCAAAAGAATTAAAAGATGAAGAAGTAGAGGAAATATTTAATATATTAAGTGATGTTGTAAAAGAAAATGACCCTGAAGATGGTAAAGCAGCTCCATATGGTTCGGGATATAAAAAATTAAATGAAAATGCTTCATATAAAGAAGATATTGATATTCAAGATAAAATAGATCGATTAACTCAACATATGATTAGTAAAGGTATGAATATTGAACCTTTACCATCACTTGAGTTTGTAGATGGAGATTCAGAAAATGCAAAAGATTTCTTTGGTAGAACAGCATATTATGACCCAAATAGACAACATATTGTTTTATATACTGAAGGTAGACATCCTAAAGATATAGTACGTTCATATGCACATGAAATGATACACCATATCCAAAATTTAGAAGATAGATTAGGTGATATAGCAGGTACAGATACAACAAGTGATGAACATTTAGATAAATTAGAACAAGAAGCTAATTTAAAAGGTACAATGACATTTAGAAATTGGACTGATAGTTTAAATGAAGCAATTGTAGGTAAAAAAATTAAATGTGATAATTGTGGTTGGGATTGGAATATAGTAGATGGTGGAGATGATTTATTTATATGCCACGAATGTGGACATGATAATGAACCTATAAATGAAAATTTAGATGATCCAAACTTAACTAATCAACTAAAAAACTACATAGAAGATCACTCAGATATAGATGTAAGTTTATTAAAAAATTTATCTAAAATTAAAAATAAATTCCCAAAACAATTAGATCCTAAAGTTGGTGGAAATGAGTTTGGATATAGAGGTACTACTTTTGATAAAGATTTTATTAAAAAACTAAAAGTAAAATCTAAATCTAACGGAGTAACTGAATATGAAGTCCCTTCTGATCTAAAAATAACTTCAAGAGGAAAAAAAGGATTTTTAAGTTTTTCAACAGACGAAGAAGTAGCAAAAGGATTTGGACATTACTCAGGGTATGTAGACCATAAAAAATCTGATAGTAGAATAGGAGGATATGTAAAAATATCTTTAGATAATCCTAATTTTATTATACATCCTGATTATATGGGGGAACTTTCAAAAGATATGGAATATTCTAAAGAAAGCGAAAAAGAAACCTTATATGTAGGTGATTCTTTTACACCTAAAAGTATTTTTGTTGTTGATAAAGATTTATATAAATTAAAAGAGGACAAGAAAAAAGACCCGTTTGGTTTAAATGCGTATGCACGAGAATTAGCTATGGGTTTAGAAGAAGAAGTTGATTTAGAAAACACACCTGAAAAATCAGTTGAATTAAAAACATATGGGGATTTAAAATTCGCTCTAGCAAATATAAAAAAAGATCAAAATCTGAAAAAATTCAAAGATATAGGGGGCAAAGCATTTTCTGCTGCAATAGGTTTAATTCCTGGAGTAGGTTTAGTAAAGGATGCATATGGTATGTTTAAAGCAGCATTTAATAAACCAGACAATGTTAAAACTAATACATGGTTAGATAAATTAGACGTAGATGATGATGCTTCTAAAATTGTAGATGATACTGTAGAAAATGATTTTTTAAAATTTTCTGTTGATAAATTTATGAAGGAACCTGATGATAAAGTTTTAGATCCTAATTTTAACATGGACGATGAATTAAATAACCATTTAAAAAAGAAATTTAATGCTAGGCATGTTGGTGGAGTAAATGAACAAGAAAAAGTTGATTATAAAATTTATTGTGATATGGATGGAGTACTAGCTGATTTTGAAAGCGGGTATGAAAAACTGACAGGGGTAGATTTAAAAGGTGAATTTAAAAAAGGAGACGATTTTTGGGATCCTATTAAAGTAGCAGGTGTAGGTTTTTGGGCAGGTTTAAAATGGATGCCTGATGGGCAAAAATTATGGGATTATATCAAACCATTAAAACCTGAAATATTATCAGCACCATCACGTGAAGAATCATCTAGAATAGGTAAAGCAGTATGGGTAAAATATAAATTACCTGGTACTAAATTAATATTACGTTATGCTAAACAAAAACAAGAATTAGCAACACCAGAATCAATATTAATAGATGATAGACAAGTTAATATAGATCAGTGGGAAGCTGCAGGAGGAATTGGTATATTACATACTAGCGCTGATAATACTATTAGCCAATTAAAAGAATTAGGTTTATGAGTGGGAAAGTACAAGGTTTAAATAAAGAATTTCAAAAAAGGGATGTTGAAAGAATGAGAAACCTCATTCAAGGAAAATATGGAGAAAAAAATGGTACAAGTGTAGGATTTTCAACACCTCATAAAGAATATAAAGAAGGTGAAACATGGGAAAAAGATGGTCGTACTTGGACAATTAGAGATGGTATCAAACAAAATGTTACTAAGTTAGATGCTGCTAAAAAAGCACACACAATGCCTTTGTTTTGTCCTAATTGTAAAAAGGTAATGAAAAATCGTAACGATAAATCTTTTTATAATATTCATAAAACTTGTTTTAAGTGTGTTATCAAGGAAGAAGATAAAATGAAGAGAAATGGCACATTTGAGGCATATCGTCAAGGAATAAAAAACGATGAAATCGATCATAGAATAGAAGATTTTAAAGTATGGATGAAAGAAAAAGTTAGTGAATCAAATACTCAATATGTATCAGAGGCGGGTGATGTTGAAACATGGAAAGGAAAAATAAACCATGACCAAGTAGATACCAATATGAAAGAAGTTATTGAATATTTAGAATCATTAAAAAAATAAGATTATGAAAGACAATTTTGATCATTATGCATGGAACCAAAAAAGACATTTGGCTGAAGGGTTAAATGATCGTATAGCAGCAATAAAAATACTATACACAGACTATGGACAACTATACTCAGTTAAAATAGATGACTCTGAAGGTAAAAGAATAGATAAAGTAGGAGGAGAAGATGCTAACGCAATTTTAAGATATTTAGGAGTTGAAGGTGAATTACCAAGAAAATTATCAATGGGTGATGATGAAAAACTAGATAGTATAGTTAAACAATTAAAAGATATGGAGATTGATGCTGAATGGGATGATTACATGGATGTAAGTTAAAAAAAAACCAATATATGAAAAATTTAAAATTATTATTTTTAGGATTATTATTTACAGGATGTGCTTCATTTCATTTAAGTACCTTAAATCATGACCCCATTTATGATACCGTTTTAATAGTACCAGCTGATGTACAAATAGATACATTATCATCTTCACAATTAAGATGGAAATTAAGAACTGACTTTAAATTCAGATATGACTTTGCTCAGTATGCATTAAGTCAACCTAGATCATTTGATTGGAATAATAGAGTTTTAGGCAATAGATATAATGTTTACAATCCATATTATGGATTTGGATATAGTAATTATTGGAGTAGAGACATGATGTGGAATGATTGGGTATGGGGTTATAATTCATATTCACCTCATATGTGGTCACCATTTGGATATGATAGATGGGGTTATAACTCTTATGGTTGGAATAGCTGGGGTTGGAATAACTACGGTTGGAACAATTGGGGTTGGAGACAACAAATGAATAATTATGCTTGGCAACATAGAAATAGACCTAATACAGCCTACATTAATGGTAGAAGAGGTTCTAATAATATACAAAGTAGAATTGTTGCTAATAATAATCAAACAAGAGTTAATAAAAGAAATTTTGTAATTGAAGAAGATGGAGTACGATGGTATTCTAATCCTAATGAAAATGTTGATGAAATAGCTTTAAAATTAAAGAATAAAATTAATAATAAGAACATTAGAGTTTATAATAACCCTAATAATCCTAACCTTAATAATAATAGTAAACCAAGAGTTTACGTTAGACCTAACAATAATAGTAATAATAATACTCCTCCTCGTATTTATACGAGACCATCTGTGAATAATTCATCTTCTACTACAAGACCATCGAATAATGTAAGTAGAAGCACTAATACTTCACGAGGGGGTAATTCTAACAGAAAAAATTAATATTTATAAATAAAAATATACATAATGGACAACTTTAATTTCAAAAAATACCTAACTGAGAACAGAATCCATGCGGATCATGATCTTATTAACGAGAAAAAAGAAGACTCTAAGAAAGGTAACAAGGAAGAACAAAAAAGAATGGAAGGCGCTATCAGAGATAACGAAATCCACATTGACAAGCTTAATAAAGATAAAAAAGCTGACAAGAAAAAATTAGCTAAACTTAAAGCTGACGAACCTAAAGATGTTAAAGAAGCACAAGGGTACAACGACAGAGACAACGAAGCTATAGCTGATAAAGATGGTGCTGAATCCACTAAAAAAGATTCTATGAAAGATCGTAGAGATATGTCTAGAGGAATGGAAAAAGCTATGGGCAAAAGACCTGATTCAACAGATTCTAGGATGGATGAATCAGCATTAGCAGTAGCAGCAGGAGTTGCTTCAGTTTTTGGTGGTGCAGCAGCAATGGCTAAAATTATGGATAAACTTGAAGCAGGAGATTTAGGAGAAAAAGGAAAAAAAGTTGCTGATGTATTAGCACAATTAGGTAAAGGAGCTGCTAATAGATATAATGAAGGAATAGAAGAAGATATTACAGAAGGTGATCCAGATGCAGCAGCTAGAGGCTTAGAAAACATTATTAATGGTATTTCAAAAGCATTAAATAAATCTAAAGAATGGGTTAAAAAGAATGTAGATGTAGGAAGCATGCAAAAAGCAATGTCTGAATCTGAAGAAGTAGAAGAAGGATATGGTAAGCCAATGTATGATGAAGATGATACTAAGCCTATGAAAGAAGATGATCGTACTGATGCTGAAGAAGAAGGATATGAAGATGGATTTAAAGATGCTAAAGATGATATGAAAGATGCTATGAGCAAAATGAAAATTTCTGAGCTTAAAGCAAAAATTAGAGAAGATATCTTAGCTACATTAAATGAAGATGAAGATGTCGACGTTGATGTTGATTTTGAAGACGAAGTAAGTGTTGATGCTGAAGGTGATGATATTGAAATCGAAAGACCAGCTGTTAAAGCAAAAGTTCAAGTTGGATTATCTCCAGAAGAAGAAATAGTACAAGATTCTTTAAAAGCAGCAATGGATGCAGCAGACGCTTTAGGAAACGACAAATTAGCAGATCAAATTGGAAATACAATTACATTTTTCACAAGAGAATATGTAGTTGGAAGAAATTCTGATTAATACATGCTTAACGAGCGCAAACTTACGGAAAGAGAACTAGACCATCGCGAAGTTGTCCTTCAAAATTTGTTGAAAAACAAAAGGAACCTAGTCAAACGATATGGTAAGGATGCGGAAAAGGTTATGTATGGAATAGCTACTAAAAAAGCTAAAACTAAAGTCGAAGGCATGAATAAAGAAAAAATCAAAGAACTTATTATGAAAACACTAGAAGGGGTAGACTCCTCTCCTAGGTCTAATACAGACGATATTGATGCTAATAAATCTTTTTCAGGAGGTGCAGATTATGGTTCTGAAGTATCAGCAACATCAAAAGAAGATAGTGTTGAACAAGGTGAAACAGCCCCATTACATTATAGTTTAGAAGAAAGAGTTACTTATGATGATGTATTAGATTTAAGAGCTGATAAAGCAGATTTAGAAGATAGAATTTCACAACTATATAGAGATATGGAGCAAGAAGCTGAACCAGAAGGTGGTGAAGTAGCTGATAGATATGGTAGTGAGTTAGATAAATTAGAAGATAAGTTATACAAAGTCATGAGTAAAATCAATGATTATGATATGAACGAATCAGTAGTTACTGAATCTAAAGGAGCTATGAATTACTTTAGCGATTTAAAATTCAATTACCAAAAAGCATTTAGATTTTTAGATGTTGAAGAAAGAGAAGAATATAAACGATTAGCTAAAGATTTCTTTTCTAAACTACAAGTTGACGATAAAGTTAGAGCTGTTGGTTTACAAGAAGAAACATTTGAAGACGAAGTCGAAAGATTAGAAAAAGTAATGTACGTTGATCGAAGAGATGGTGGTAGAATTTTTATACACCCATTATCAAAACCAGATGTTATAAGACCAGATAAAAGCTATATTGCAATAGATGGTAATAACGTAACATCTGTTCAAGGATACAATTCAGGCCCAATATCAGATTTAGCAGATATATATAATTTAGATGATGAAGATTCTCAATTAACCCCTATGGGTCAAACAAATGCTAGTGGAAGAATATCATTATTATCCTCTAACATACTAAGAGATGCTATTAAAGCAATTAAGGATTCAAGAGATGTAGAATCAAAAAGACAATCTGATTATTATAAAGATAGAGGACCAGTATCAGGAGTTGGTAACATGGATGAAGAAGTTACTCCTCCAGAAGAAAAAAAGCTTAAAAAAATATCTAAAGAACTTGCTAAAGCATCTAAAATGCATAAAGGCCAATCAGATAGAATAGCAAAAATAGTAAAAGAAAAATTAACTAAATCATCTTCAGTAGAAGACCATGTAGATGATTTTAAAGATTCTGATGCTAAACAATTTAAAGGTAAATCACTTAAAAAAATAAAGCAAATGGCGTTAGCGTCATTTTTGTCTAAACAGAAAAAATAATGACTAAAGCTGAACTTAGAGAAAAAATTAGAGCTCTAGCATTACAAGTAGTTGGAGAAAAAGTAAAATCTGAAGATGCTGCTTTAGCATATGATGAATTAACTAAATTTCCTGAATTAAAGGATGTTATTGTTAGTTTATTAACACATGAATTTGATTCTTTCTTAGAAGATATAATGTGGATTTCCCCAAGACCTTCAGCATTTAGAATTGTACTATTAAACGGACAATCATTTATATTAACTTATGGTAAAAGAAGTTGGATAGCACAGGTAGAAGGTAAAAAATATTACTTACTAAACCTAGATGAAGAAGAATATGCTTGTCAAGCTATTAGTCGTATATTACAATATGGACCTGAAGCAGGAGCAGAAGTCGAAGGAGACGCAGGCACAGATGATTCAGGTGATACAGAAGTAGAAGACGAAGTAGATGTTAACGTTGACGTAGAAGCATAAATTATGGATGTATTTGATAAATTACTTAAAGAAAATAACTGGAAATTTAAAAAAGGATACCCAGACTTAAAAGATAAAGAAGATAAAACTCTCTTACAGTCTATTATTAATGGTTATTTAACTGAAGCTGAAGAAGAAGTTAATATTGATATTGAAGATAAAGAAGTATTAGGAGTTAAAAAAGCAGCACCACCACAACCTAAAGTGGGATCTGATGTATATAATGCTACTATAAAAAATGCTTTAGATGTAGAAGTTATACCAACAACCCCAACTAAATATAAATTTAATGGTAAAGATGGGTCAACTTTTATTGAACAAGTAAAATCTGAAGATAAAAAAATATTTGATAAATTATTTGCAGTTAAACCTCCTAAAGTAGGTCAAGAAGTAGGCAGTGCAGGTTCATTAGGAGTAGGAAATGGAGAAATAGCTTTATATTGGTTATATAATTTTTCTAATAGTGGAGTAGAAGTTACTGAAGGTAGGGAAGGGGATGACCCAGATCTTAGATTTAATAAAATAGGAGTTGAAGTAAAAGCATATAAAAATCCAAACGGTACTGTTGGATTAGGTAGATTTGGTGCTGATAAAGAAAATATAGCTTTGTTAAGTATTATATTTGGACTTAATACATTAAGTCAAGTATTAGGTGATGAACCACCTGCAAAAACCGTAAATCCTACTAACTTTGATGGGGGCCAACTAAAAGATGCTATGCAACAAGTAATTGATTTTCAAAATATAGATGGATTAGATGCTTTAGCAGCTCAATATTCACTATTTGCTTCTATTAAAAATAATATAGATTCAATTACTTCTAAAATAGGTAATTTCGATGACGCAGAAGCTGGAGCTATAAAAATGGCTGATAGGTTAGTAAGACAAAAATTAGAAAGGAAACCAGGTGGAGGAGGTTATTTAGCCAATGTTAAACCCGATGGAGAATTAAAATTCTTCCAAATTAATTTAGAAAGATTAAATTCTTCTGATTTACTTTCATCATTTAAAGTATCTCAAAGTGCTATCTTAGTTAAATTTGCTAATATATTTGATTAATTATGTGTAAAAAATGTGGATGTAATACTTGTGAAACAGAAATAAGAGGACCACTCTTAACTGAGGGTTTAATCTCTAAATCTTTAATATCTGAAAATTTACAATATCATATAGATAAAAATATTCCATTAATGGAAAATGTATTCAGAATTGGTTCTGATGCTCATTTATCTATGATTAAAGAAGCAAGAAAATTATACTCACGTGAGGTACTTGATTTATGTGAAGAAGATAAAGCACTAATGGAAACACATATTGGTGAATTCGATTTATATGAAAATGAAATTGTACCATTAGATCTACCAATGTTAGAAGAGCAACCAGACTCTAAATACCCAGATTTTGATTTAGATAAAAACATAAAATATCAAGATACATCTATTTCAAGCGGAATGTGGAGATACACAGGCAAAGAACAAGGTGGTAAAGGTATTTATCGAAATTTAATGAATGACCAATTCTTAGGTTTTTCTAGTGATGACTTTGATTTCTTTAAAAAACATTTAGGTAGTCATTTTGACATAAGTGAGTCATTAAGTGAAGTTGAAATTGGTGATATAGTTAAAATCGATGCAACATATGGTGGTGGAAAAGGAGAAGTAGAAAACAAAGTTGGTTCATTTGTAGTAATAAATGGTGAGTCATATCATGAAAGCGATGTTGAAGTAATAAACGAAGCTAAAAAAGAAATAGACGAAGCTGAATTTAAAGGTAAAAAAGTAGCATTAGGTAAAC
>Ga0209634_1000301_pt1 | contig 37943 bp, 31 predicted proteins | sample LinPmetageLP40_FD_184043 | JGI IMG/M metagenome (GOLD analysis project Ga0209634, IMG submission 184043) | Marine viral communities from the Pacific Ocean - LP-40 (SPAdes) (version 2) | ecosystem: Environmental > Aquatic > Marine > Oceanic | place: Pacific Ocean | collected 2010-08-26 | reverse complement strand
GACCTGGTGAAAAGAGTCAGTCCGACAAGGGGTGTCTGCAATATGAACTCTTCGCGGTAGACAAGCAGGTCGAGGAAGGCGAGCCGGTACCGGAAGGCGACTTCGTGGTACTGGAGGAATGGTGGGATGAAGAAGCGCTGGAAGCCCACGTGGCATCCGAGCACTTCCAAGGCTTCCTGGGGGCCTTTTCGGAAGGCGAGATCGGCCTCAAGATCCAGCGCCTGCTGACGCCCTGAGCCGCTGAGCTTACTTTCGCTCAGACAAGGCGCCGCGAGAGCGCAGATAGATCCCCGCCGGGCTTCACGCCCGGCGGGGATCTTGCATTTGTGGCACACGGGCTTGCTCATCCGCTGGCTGGCCGCGCGGCACGCAACAAGTGATGGAAAAATCGATACGTGCACTGAACTTGGTTCACATCTTGCTTATAATTGACTGCCCGCGCTGAACACTCCAGTGCCCGACACCATTTCCGCCATTGCACCGCGAGCAGAACAAGGAGCGTCACATGAGCCAATCCTCTTCCGATTCCAAGGGGATCGACGAACCACTGCTCGGCCTCGAAAGCTGCCCGTCGGTCCCCATCTCGGCACTCGCCGGCGCCCAGCATCTATTGGCCAGTCTGGCCGGTATCATTGCACCGACATTGATCATCACCAGCGCGCTGGGCCTCGATGCCTACACCGCCAGCCTGCTGTCGATGGCACTGGTGGTCTCCGGTGTCGCCACCTGGATCCAGTCCCAGCGCATCGGCCCGTTCGGCTCAGGGCTGTTGAGCATACAGGGCACCAGCTTCAGCTTCGTGTCCGCGCTGATCACCGCCGGATTGATCGCTCGATCACAGAATGCCAGTGACGAACAGGTACTGGCGGTGCTGTTCGGCACCTGCCTGGCGGGCAGCCTGATCGAGATGGCGCTGGGTACGGTGCTGCCGTGGCTCAAGCGGGTCATCACGCCCGTAGTCACCGGCGTGGTGGTGATGCTGATCGGCCTGAGCCTGATCCAGGTCGGCATGACGGACATCGGCGGCGGCTTCGGCGCCGAGGACTTCGGTGCACCTGCCAATCTGGCACTGGCCGGTTGTGTGCTGATCACGGTGTTGGCCTGCCAGGTCTCGCGTCATCCGTGGCTGAGAATCGCCTCCATCTTCATCGGCATGGCCGTCGGCTGCATCATCGCCGCCATCGGTGGCCTCTATGATTCGCCGCAGCTGGCCGATGCCGCCCTGCTGGCCCTGCCACATCCGGCGACCCTGAATACCGGCTTCGATTTCTCGCTGGCCGCCTTCCTGCCGGTGGCCTTCATCTTCATGATCACCGCCATCGAGACCGTCGGTGACCTCACCGGCAGCGCACGCGCCTCGGGTCTCGCCGTGGATGATGAGCTGCACCAGAAGCGTCTGCGCGGCGGCGTGCTGGGCGATGGCCTGAATTCCGCACTCGGCGCGCTGGCCGGCACCTTCCCCAACACCACCTTCAGCCAGAACACCGGCGTGATCCAGCTGACCGGCATCGCCAGCCGCCATGTGGGCCGCTACGTGGCCGGCTTCCTGCTGCTGCTGGGCCTGTCGCCCTTCATCGCCACCCTGCTGACCCAGATGCCGCGCCCGGTGCTCGGTGCCACCACCACGCTGATGTTCGCGCTGATCGCGGTGTCCGGCATCCGCATCCTGATGGCGCAGCCCATCGGGCGTCGCGAGATGATGATCATCGCGCTGGCCCTGGGGCTGGGGCTTGGCGTCGGCATGGTGCCGGATGTGCTGAACGCCATTCCGGGCGCCTTCGCCGATGCGCTGCGCTCGCCGATCACCATGGGCGGCCTGACCGCCATCATCGCCGAGCTGCTGCTGCCGAAGATGGAAGACGCCGAGGTGTTCAATCCCAGAGCGAGTGAGCGTGAGTCCACCGACAGCATCAACGCGGACCAGGAACACGCCTGACCCACAGGCACAACAATGAGACATGAAAGAACCGGCGCATCATTGGCCGGTTTTTTCATGTCGGTCTAGAAAGTTCTCACTTCGTGTGTCGGTCATCCAATCTCCACAATGGCAAGGCAGACTCGCTCAGCGGTGATCCTTGCCATCGGTCACCCTGCCGTCTTCCTTACATCAGCACTTTCACATCAACACCCTTACAATCAGTACTCTTACAATCAGTACCCTGACAGTCAGCACTCACAGGTTGGAACGCGCCATTGCGCCTCGGAGCCAGACACAAGGAACGTATCGCTCATGCTGAATACTCGACCCACCTCATCAAATGCGCCGGGCTTGTGCGCGTCCCCTCGCTCGCGCATGGCGCTGAAGGCCCTGCTGGGGGCTGCACTGCTCAGCACCCTGAGTGCCTGTGCCAGCCAGGCGGGCCATGAATGGCAGGCCGACACCACCTACCACCTGACGGTGCTGCACACCAACGACCACCACGGTCGCTTCTGGCAGAGCAGTGATGGCGAATACGGCATGTCGGCGCGCAAGACGCTGGTCGACCGCATCCGCGCCGGGGTGGAGTCCGCAGGCGGCAGCGTGCTGCTGCTGTCGGGTGGCGACATCAACACCGGCGTGCCGGAATCCGATCTCCAGCAGGCCGAACCCGACTTCAAGGGCATGAATCGCATCGGCTACGACGCCATGGCGGTGGGCAACCATGAATTCGACAACCCGCTGGAGGTGCTGCTCAAGCAGCGCGACTGGGCCGACTTCCCGATGCTGGCCGCCAACATCTATGACAAGACCACCGGCGAGCGCCTGTTCGAGCCCTGGAAGATCTTCGATGAGCATGGCATCCAGATCGCGGTGATCGGCCTGACCACCGAAGACACCGTGCGCATCGGCAATCCCGAATACTTCAGCAATCTCGATTTCCGTGACCCCAAGGAAGAGGCGCGCAAGGCCATCGAGGAGCTCAACGAGCATGAGCAGCCGGACCTGATCTTCGCCGTCACCCACATGGGCCACTATCAGAATGCCGAGCATGGCATCAATGCGCCGGGCGATGTCTCACTGGCGCGCTATCTGCCCTACGGCGAACTGGACATGATTGTCGGAGGCCACTCCCAGGAGCCGGTCTGCATGGAGGGCGCCAACCGGATGGCGGACTTTGCGCCCGGCGATGATTGCCAGCCGGACCGCCAGAACGGCACCTACATCGTGCAGGCGCATGAATGGGGCAAGTACGTGGGACGCGCCGATTACGAGTTCCGCAATGGCGAGCTGACCATGGTCAACTATCAGCTGATTCCGGTGAATCTCAAGAAGACCGTCGAGGAGAATGGCGAGCGCAGGAAGGTGCTGGTCGCGGAGGAAATTGCCGAGGACAGCGAACTGCGCGAATTCCTGCGCCCCTATCAGGAAAAGGGCCAGGCGCAGCTCAACGTCACGGTCGCACAGAGCAACGGCAAGCTGGAAGGTGATCGCGATGTGGTGCGCTTTGCCCAGACCAACCTAGGACGTCTGATCGCCACCGCCGCCATGCAGGCCGGCAAGGCCGACTTCGGCGTGATGAACGCAGGTGGCGTGCGCGCCTCCCTGCCCGCGGGCGAGATCACCTACAAGGATGTGCTGACCGTGCTGCCCTTCGGCAACACCGTGGGGGTCGTGACCATGTCAGGTAGCGAGGTGCTCGAGTATCTCGAGGCGGTGGCCACCCAACCGGTGGACTCCGGCGCCTATGCCCAGTTCGCCGGCGTCAGCCTGCGCGTCAATCGCGAGGAAGGCAGCGTCTCCGAGGTGATGATTCAGGGCCAGGCATTGGCCATGGACGCGCAGTATCGCTTCACCGTCCCGAGCTTCAATGCCGCCGGCGGGGATGGCTATCCGAAGGTCACTGACCTGCCGGGTTACCTGGATACCGGCTTCGTCGATGCCGATGTGCTCAAGGCCTACCTTGCCGAGCAGAGCCCGATCGACGTCGCGGCATACGCGCCCCAGGGCGAGATCGTCTATCAGTGACGCTTGAGGCTTCTGCTCTAAACATGCACATAACAACGGGACGCCTTGGCGTCCCGTTGTGGTTTCCAGAGCCGGAATATCCTCGCCAGAGGTGGAAGTCGGACTATACAAGTGCGGATCGCACAGGTTTGATAAGGCATGCGCACCACTACAACAAAGACCGTCGAGACCCTGGCCCATGAACCTCAACCGCACCGACAGTGAGCTGCTCAACCTGCTGATCAAGGACGGTCGCATGTCCTACGCCGATATCGCCCGCAAGCTCGGCATTTCGCGAGCCCATGCACGCAGCCGCGTCCAGGCGCTGGTCGAGAGCGGCGTGATCGAACAGTTCACCGCCGTCATCAACCCCGACAAGCTCGGCAAGGGCATCTCCACCTTCGTGGATCTGACGGTCGCCCCCAGTGCCATCGAACGCATCGCCGAGGAGCTTTCCGCCTGCGTCGAGGTGGTCAGCCTCTATATCATGAGCGATCTGAAAAGCCTGCACATCCACACCCTCACCGACAGCTACGAGGCCTTCGATGCCTTCGTGCGCGCGCATATCTTCAATCGCGACGAGATTCTCTCCGTCGACTGCAAGTCGCTGATGACGCGCGTGAAGCACCGGCGTGGCGGCGCGCGGCTATGACGTCTCTGTCTCTGTCACTGCCTCTGTCTCTGATGCCGCAGCCCCGGACGGCGCCGGAGCCGTCATTTCACTCGTCACCTCACATATCACTGCAAGCGTCACTGCAAGCGTCACTTCAACCTTGCCAGCCCGCGCAGTAGCCGTAGCACGACCCACAGAAAGCCCAGCGGGAACAGCACCGTCTGGGTGATGAACAGCATGGTGAGGTCGATCACCTTGTCGGCCATCGCATCAAAACCCTGGGTGACACTGGTGATCGGCCCACCGACCCAACCTTCCATGCTGCCCTTGAACTGCTGCCACCAGCTGCGCTCCTCGTGCGCGCCACCTACCTGCTTGTCGGCGACTTCCGCCAGCTGCTGCTGCGTCACGCTCAGCTGCGCCATCTGGGTATCGCGACTGTCATCGAGAAAGGCCTGACCCGCGGCGCCGCTGGCCAGCGCGACACTCAGCACCGCGAAGCGCAGTGCGATGCCCCACAGGGCCACGCGCAGGATAGCCACCTGCCACCAGCGCTGGCGGGAATGCGCGATCGATTGGCGACTGCCCGTGAGTAGCCCCAGCGCTGCCAGCAGGCAGGCACCACTGGCGAAGGCCTTGATGATCAGCGAGCCGGAAATGCCCAGCAGCAGCTTCTGCAGCGCCAGCGAGCCGGTCGCCGCGAACATCACCCACGAGAAGCGCTCGATCATGTCATTGGCGGGGTCCAGCGCTTCTCCGGGCGAGACCTGAAACACCTGCAGGTCGATGGTCGAGGACTGCAACACCGAGATGGTCGCGTTCAGGCCCTTGGCGATGGCGAAGGCACTGAACGCCTGACCCAGAGTGGCGTCGAGGAAATCCAGCGCCCACTGCTGCGGCATTTCCCACCAGGCAAGCACCGCCATCACCACCAGGATGGCGACCAGCAGGATGCGCGGCACCTGTGCCCCTTCCGGCATCCCGGGCGTGGCGGGCAGGCGCGGCCCGGCAGTCTTCGCCACGGAGGTGGATGAGGCGGCAGGCGAAGACTCCGAGCGGGCGGTAGGCTCTTCAGGCTCATGAGGTGACATCTAACGCTCCATCAGGACAAAGCCGCATGATGCCACCGACCCGCCAGACTGTCGTCTGTGTCACCTCGCTTGAAGACTAGAGGTGGTCGAACCGGCTCTGATTGACCGGCTCTGAGCGCCTCTGCCCAGGTGCACCATGATCGATCGCACGCACCATCAGGTCGCGAGCATGACAATTGATCATCCCCACCCCACATTCGTGAGCCAGATGTCACCCTCCCCGTCGATATCGGTGAACAAATGCCGCGACAGGCGTCATCTCCTGACATTTGTCAGTCCCTGAACTCTGCCAATCAGCGCTGCCACGGCCTCACTTGGGCAACGCCAGGGGCGCATTCACGCTCCATCAGCGGAACACAACGCCCAGAATCCACATGCAATCGATTGAAAATAAAGAATAAACCTCCCTGCGCGCAAAATGGCACATGCCTTGCAATGTCATCCACGTAGCCCACCGACAAATGGCAGCCTCCTGGCTGACAAATGACAGGCAACGCTACTCAAGAACATGCAGAACACCTACACAACAAGATCGCCGGCCTCGATGTCGGCATGCCGTACAGGCACCCCTTGAGACAGAAGACTCTTCACACAGAGCATTCAAAGCAGCCTGTCGCAAGGGCATTACTGGTCATCCGTCCGCAGGAGATCCTCCCATGACATTCGATCGTCGCAAATTCCTGGGTGCCGCACTGGCAACCTCAACCGCTGGACTCGTGATGGGTGCGCCCGCCATCGTGCGCGCGGAATCCAACAAGACCTATCAATGGAAGATGACCAATGCCTATGGTCCGGGCTCGCCCTTCTATGTCGAGGGTCCGGGCAGTCCGACCGACTTCTGCCGCAAGGTAGAGGCCATGTCGGGTGGGCGCATGAAGATCCAGCACTTCGCGGCCGGTGAGCTGATTCCGGCCCTGGAGGGCTTCAATGCCGTCGCCAGTGGCGTGGTGGAGATGAACGCCGGCAATGCCTACTTCTGGGCCGGCAAGATTCCCGCCGCCCAGTACTTCACTACCGTGCCCTTCGGCATGAATACCCAGGGCATGAACGCCTGGCTGTACCACGGTGGCGGCCTGGAACTGTGGCATGAGCTCTACGCCCCCAAGGGGCTGATCGCCTTCCCGATGGGCAATACCGGCGTGCAGATGACCGGCTGGTTCCGCAAGCCGATCAATACGGTCGAGGACTTGAAGGGTCTGAAGATGCGCATCCCCGGACTGGCCGGCAAGGTCTACGCCGAACTGGGCGTGGCCGTGCGTCTTTTGCCCGGCGGAGAGATCTTCCCGGCGCTGGAACGTGGCGTCATCGACGCCGCCGAGTTCGTCGGCCCCTATCAGGATCGCCGCCTGGGGCTGCAGAAGGCCGCCAAGTATTACTACACCACCGGCTGGCACGAGCCGACCAACGTCACCGAGCTGATGATCAACAAGGCAGCCTGGGAGGGCCTGCCCGAAGACCTGCAGGCCATCGTCAAGGCCGCCGCCCAGGCGTGCAACGTCGAGAGCCAGGCCTGGTGCGAATCGGTGAATGCCGAGGCGCTCAATGATCTGGTCGACAACGAAGGCGTCACCGCCCAGCCGCTGCCGGACGCGGTGGTAGCGCGCCTGAAGGAGGTCACCGAGAAGACGCTGACCGACATGGCGGCGGCCGATCCGGACACCGCGCGCGTCCACGAGTCCTTCATGGCCTTCCGCGACCAGCACAAGGAATGGGCCGCCGTCAGCGAGAAGACCTTCCTGGCGCTCTGACGCCTGTTGTCTCGGGTATCGCGGCTCGCACCTGTCGACACGCGTCTCGAGCTCAGCCCCGTCGCCCTATGAACTCGCCCTTCGCTGCGCTGCGGGGGCGAACTCAAGGTACAAGCCCAGAGCGCAAAGGCCTTTTCCGTCTTCCTGCTTCCCTGTCCAACGCCACGACCTGTCCCGTCGTGGCGTTCATGAGGCCATGCCATGCTGTACGTCATCCATTTTCTCGAGGGCATCATCGAGCGACTGGGCGTCATCGCCCGTTACTCGCTGTTGGCGCTCGTGTTGCTGGTCGCCAGTAACGTGCTGCTGCGTTACTTCTTCAGCATCAGCCCCGTGCCACTCCAGGAATTCGAGTGGCACCTGATTTCTCCCATCGCGCTGCTGGGCATCTCCTACGCCCTCAAGCATCGCGCCGACGTTCGCGTCGATGTCTTCTACGACCGTTTCTCTCTCAAGGGCCGCGCGCTGGTGGACCTGATCGGTGCGCTGATGACCATCGCCATCGGTGCCGCCATCGCCTGGCTGGGCCTGAGCTATACCGAGCAGTCCTGGCAGCTGATGGAAGGCTCGCCCGACCCCGGCGGCCTGCCCTATCGCTATCTGCTCAAGGCCTTCATTCCCCTCGGGTTCGCCGCGCTTGCGCTGCAAGGCGTGGCAGATTGCCTGCGCGCGCTGCTGGTGCTGTCGGGCAAGCCCGTCGACGGTGACCTGGAACACGAGGTGACGCCATGAGCCCGAACGAGTGGATCGCGCTGGCCATGATCGGCGGTTTTCTGGTCCTGATGCTGATCGGCATTCCGGTCGCGATTTCCCTGGCCGTGGCCGGTTTCGTGGCGGGGCTGGCGGGCTTTGGCCCGCTGCTGTTCAGTCTGATGCCGGCCCGTCTGTATGGCGTGGTCACCAACTACACCCTGCTGGCAATCCCCTTGTTCGTCTTCATGGGGGTCATGCTAGAGAAATCGCGGGTCGCCGAGGATATGCTCGAGACCATCGGGCGCGCCATGGGCGGCGTGAATGGGGGCATGGGAATCGCGATCATCCTGGTCGGCGTGTTGATGGGGGCCTCTACCGGCATCGTCGGCGCGACGGTGGTCACCGTCGGCATGCTGACGCTGCCGACCCTGTTACGTCGCGGCTATCACCCGGGCGTGGCCTCGGCCACCATCTGCGCCTCCGGCACCCTGGGGCAGATCATTCCGCCGAGCCTGGTGCTGATTCTGCTCTCGGAAATTCTCGGCGAATCCGTCGGCACCCTGTTTGCCGCCGCCTTCGTACCGGGGCTGGCCATCGCCGTCATCTATATCGTCTATCTACTGGTGCTGGGCTGGTGGAAGCCGGACCTCGTCCCGGCCATCCCGGAAGAGGAGCGCGCCGCTGCCGGTGGCATGAAGGAATTGCTGCGTGATCTGGCGCGTAGCGTGATTCCGCCGCTGATGCTGGTGTTCGCGGTGCTCGGCTCGATTCTGGGTGGCGTGGCCGCTCCCACCGAAGCGGCCTCGATGGGGGCCTTGGGCAGCATGCTGATCGCGCTGCTGGCCCGGCGTCTCAACTTCACCATGCTCAAGGCCTGTCTGCACTCGACCCTGACCATCACCGCCATGGTCTATTTCATCCTGCTGTGCGCGCAGCCCTTCTCGCTGGCCTTCCGCGGCCTTGGCGGCGAGAACATGGTGCATGATCTGTTCAACCTGCTGCCGGGTGGCGAGCTGGGTGCGCTGATCTTTCTGATGGTGATACTGTTCGTGCTCGGCTTTTTCCTCGAGTGGATCGAGATCAGCTATATCGCGCTGCCGATGTTCCTGCCGGTCTTCATCGGCTATGGCACCGACATGGTGTGGCTGGGCGTGCTGGTGGCGATGAATCTGCAGATGTCCTTCCTGACGCCGCCCTTTGGCTGGGCGTTGTTCTTCCTCAAGGGCGTCGCTCCCCCTGAAGTCACCACCCGCCATCTGTATCTCGGTGTGCTGCCCTTCGTGGGCCTGCAGGCTGCGGCAGTCGTGCTGCTGTTCTGCTTCCCGGGGCTCGCTACCTGGCTGCCGGAGGCGATCGGTTGGTAAGCCGGCCAGCCATCTACCGGCGCGACTCGAGACACTTGAGTGGTGATTCAGCGCAAAGGCCATTGGAAAGGTAATTCAGCAACGCGTAATGTCTTGTGGCCTGCCCACCGGCTCGCCTCCCCTGGAGACAGCACACCCGCCAGCGCTCCAGGGACATGCATCGACTGCCGATGGCGTTCATCGGCAACCTTCATCAGCAATGAACCACCCCGCGCCATACGGGGACGACAAGGAAACACCATGGAACTGTTCTCAGCCTATCCACTGCACTGGATTCTCGGCCTGATCGCCGCACTGATCGTCACCGGCATGATTGCCGGCGTGATGGCCGGCCTGCTGGGGGTCGGCGGCGGCATCGTCATCGTGCCCGTGCTCTTTCACCTCTTCAGCCTGCTGGGCGTCGATGAAGCGGTGCGCATGCACCAGGCCGTCGGCACTTCACTGGCTACCATCATTCCCACCTCGATCATGTCGGCCAGGGCGCATTACGCCAAGGGCAATCTGGACCCGGCGATTCTCAAGCGCCTGCTGCCGGGCGTGATCATCGGCGTCATCATCGGCGGCCTGCTCTCCAACCTGTTCAGCGGTGCGGTACTGATGGGGCTGTTTGCCACCGTGGCCTTCCTGGTCGCGCTCAACATGTTCCGCCGTCAGTCCACCGTGCTAGGCACTGGCCTGCCGGGCCCGCTGGGCAGCGGCGCACTGGGTACCTTCATCGGTGGCGTCTCGACGCTGATGGGCATCGGCGGCGGCACCCTGAGCGTGCCGACCCTGAGTACCCTGGGCACCCCGATGCACCTGGCCGTCGGCACGGGCGCGGCGCTGGGTCTGGTCATCAGCCTGCCGGGCACCGCCAGCTTCCTGCTCAATGGCATCGGCGAACCGAACCTGCTGCCGGGCTCCATCGGCTACGTCAATCTGCTCGGCTTCGCCGCCATCGTGCCGGCGACCATGCTGTGCGCCCCGGTCGGCGCGAAGCTGGCCCACGCGATGGATGCCGCCAAGCTCAAGAAGGTCTTCGCCATCTTCCTGATGTTCACGGCTCTGCGCATGTTCTACGACCTGTTCACCGGTAGCTGAGACGCACTGGATGCTCAATAACAACAACGGAATCCTCAGGAGCAAGACGCCATGATTCATACCCGACGTGGTTTTGGCGGCGCCTGCGCCGCGCCCCATCATCTGGCGGCGCAAGCGGGCCGCGATATCCTGCGCGATGGTGGCAACGCCATCGAGGCGATGGTCGCGATGGCCGCGACCATCGCGGTGGTCTACCCCCACATGAACGGCATCGGCGGTGACGGCTTCTGGCTGATCAAGCGCCCGGGGCTGGCGCCGCTGGCGATCGATGCCTGTGGCCCGGCGGCAGGGCTTGCCAGCCGCGAATTCTATGCCGAACACGGCCATGGCTATGCGGCTGACAGTGAGGGGGCTGCTCCCCTCGCCAACGGCAGCAGCATCCCGACCCGCGGACCGCTGTCGGCCTTGACGGTGGCCGGCACCATCGGCGGCTGGCAGGAGGCGCTGGCCTTCTCTGCCGAGACCTCGGCGGATGAGCGCTCGCCCCTGCCGCTCTCAACATTGTTGAGCCATGCCATCCGGCATGCCAATGATGGCGTGGCTGTCAGCGCCAGCCAGAAGGCACTCAGCGAAAAACACCTGGCCGTGCTCTCGCAGCAGCCCGGCTTCGCTGAGCGCTATCTGGGTCAGAGTGAGTCAGGTGAGCCGATCGCGCTGGAAGAAGGCGCGCGACTGCGTCAGCCGGCGCTGGCCGCAACGCTCTCGCGTCTGGCAGATGTCGGACTCGATGACTTCTATCGTGGCGAGCTTGCCACGCGCATGTCACAGGAGCTGGAAGCCGCCGGTAGCCCGCTGCGCCTGGCAGACCTCAACGGCTATCGCGCCCAGCGCGTCACGCCGCTCAAGGTCCGCCTGCGTGACAGTGAGGTATACAACCTGCCCGCCCCGACCCAGGGCCTCGCGACGCTGATGATTCTGGGGCTCTACGATGCATTGAGCGCGACGCATGGCATCAGCGAGGCGGACGGCAACACGCCACGTCACCTGCATGCGCTGATCGAAGCCACCAAGCGTGCCTTCCTGGTACGCGACAGCCTGATTACCTCGCCGGAATGCATCGAGGGGGCGCTCGAGGACAGCCTCGAAGGCAGCATCGCCACGCAACAGGCACAGCTCTCCCCGGAGGCCCTCGCCCGCCAGGCCGAGATGATCGACATGCAGTCCGCGCTGGGCTGGCCACATGAGCCCGCGGAGGGCGACACCATCTGGATGGGCGCGACGGACAGTGACGGCACCACCGTCAGCTTCATCCAGAGCGTTTATTGGGAGTTCGGCAGTGGCATGGTACTGCCCAGCAGCGGCGTGATGTGGCAGAACCGTGGGCTGGCGTTCGATCTGGCGCCGGACAGACTGCGCAGCCTGGCGCCGGGCCGCAAGCCCTTCCATACCCTCAATCCATCACTGGCCTGCTTCGATGATGGCCGTGTGATGGCCTTCGGCACCATGGGCGGTGAAGGTCAGCCGCAGACTCAGGCGGCTGTCTTCACGCGCATCGCCCGCCACGGCATGTCATTGCAGGCCGCGCTCAGCGCGCCGCGCTGGCTGCTCGGTCGCACCTGGGGCGATGTCAGCACCAGCCTCAAGCTCGAATCGCGCCTCGCGGGCGAAATGGCTCAGACACTCGCGGCCATGGGCCACGAAGTGGAAGTCCTCGATGAGGCCTTCAGCGACACGCTGGGGCACGCCGGCGCCGTGATGTGCCACCCGGATGGGCAGGTCGAGGCGGCCCACGACCCGCGCAGTGATGGTGGCGCGGCACTGACGTGATGCAAACCGGCCAGTGTCATGTCACGAACTGGCCGGCTTCTTGCTTGATTCGATGGGGGATGAAACCTTTCGTCTGACTACCGCCTCCACCCCATGCTGAGCATCAATCGCCACACAAAACGACAAGGAGAACTGACCTCTTAAATTTAGATATTCATTATTCATGAATAATGAAAGATTGAGAAACGACCTTCATTTCCACTCATAACAACGACAGAGCGACTCACCACAATGACAACAGCTGACTTCATGACTCCCCGCCGCCTTGTAGCTGCCATCTCGATCGCCGCCTGTTCCCTGGCCTATGGCATTCAGGCCAACGCCGCGGAACACCCGGGGGTGAAAATCTATGCCACCGGCGGCACGATTGCGGGTAGCTCTGCCTCCTCCACGGACACCACCAACTACAAATCCGGCAGCCTGGGGGTGCAAGCGCTGCTGGACGCCGTACCAGAACTGGCCGATGTCGCCGAGGTGACCGGTGAACAGATCGCCAACACCGGCAGCAGCAATATCGATCAGGAAATCCTGCTCAAGCTGTCGAAGGCGATCAATGAAGAGCTCGCGACGGACGCCACCCACGGCGTGGTCATCACCCACGGTACCGACACGCTGGAGGAGACCGGCTTCTTCCTGGATCTCACCGTCGACAGTGACAAGCCGGTGGTAATGGTCGGCGCCATGCGTCCGGCGACTGCCATCAGTGCCGATGGCCCCTTCAACCTGCTGGAGGCGGTCACCCTGGCAGCCGATGAAGGCGCGGAGGGACGTGGGGCGATGATCGTGCTCAACGACCGCATCGGCTCGGCGTATTACACCACCAAGACCAATGCCATCATGATGGACACCTTCAAGGCGACCGAGCAGGGTTACCTCGGTGCCTTCATCAGCGGCAAGCCGCACTTCTATTACACACCGGCGACACCGACCGACAAGCCTCGCTTTGACGTGACATCCCTCGATGGCCTGCCGAAGGTTGATATCATCTACGCCCACCAGGATATGGACCCGGCGCTGTTCACCGCCGCCCTCGACAACGGTGCCAAAGGCATCGTGATCGCCGGCAGCGGCAATGGCTCGATTCCAGAGACCGTCAAGCCGCTGGTCAAGCAGGCCATGGCGGATGGCATCCCGGTCGTGCGCAGTACCCGTACCGGCAATGGTATCGTCAGTGCCAAGGAAGAAGGCATCGGCAGTGGCGCCCTCAATCCTCAGAAGGCGCGCATTCTACTCTCGCTGGCGCTGACGGAGACCGATGACATGGACAAGGTGCGTGGCTACTTCGAGTGAGCCGGCAGTCAATGACGTGACGAAACGTGACTGACTATCAATGCAAAAAGGGACTGCTCAGGCAGTCCCTTTTTGCTGCGTCACCCATTTATCGAGGCAAAGAACGCTATCACTCCTTCAAGGCGCGTTGCGCTGCGAGGGGCTGCGCGTGAAGGCGCCGGGGCGCTTCTCACCGTCTTCACTCTCATGATAACGCCTGGCGGCATTCGCCCACCAGGCAAGTTGTTCGAAGGCGCGGTCGAGATAGCCGCCCCATTCCCGGGCATCCTGACTCTCGGCGTAGCCGCCATCTTCATTGAGCACTTCCTGCGCCCGAGGCACGTGAATCATCGCCGAGACCGGCAAGCAGCCCAACTCCGAGAGGAAGGTGCGCATGTTGACCGCTGCGCGTACCCCGCCCCACTGTCCTGCGGAATAAGTCGCAATCACCGAGGGCTTGTAGGAGTAAAGCGAGCTGCCGAAGTGATTTAGGAGATTGGCCAGCGCCGGACTCATGGAATGGTTGTACTCGGGGCTGACCATCACGTAACCATCCGCCGCTTCGATCTGCTGGGCGAGGTTGAGCAAGTCCTGGGGGGCATTGCGCTGCGCATAGGAGAACAGCGGCTTGAAGGGGTCTGCCAGATCGTAATCGAGTGGATCGATCAATACCGCCTCATGGCCACTTTCCTCGAGCTGTGTGACGCAGCACCTGGCAACCCTTTCCCCAAGACGTGCAGGTGCGGGGGGTGTACTGGTCCGCACCGACCCCAGAAAGACCAGAATCTTCAGTGCCATCGTTCTCTCCTTGTTGCGAGCCACATGAAATGGATTCCTGTGCTCGATATTCGCTCTTGCATTGCATCATACCTCGGACTCTGAATACCGATGCACTGCATCGCAAGACACTGCATCAATCTTCATGCTGCGCCTGACACAGATCATGAATGTGCATTCCCAGCCGTGCATGCCCTGCCATTAATTTCCTGCCATGAATTTCTTGCCTGGCGGCTTTACCACCTTCCCCATTCTTTCCTTGATTACTGCGCCAGCCCCCTTCCAATCCCCGAAGGGCATGACCTGCTGGCATGAACCATATCACCCTCAGTATCTGCAATTGGCGACTGATACCCCTCTGCGAAGGTAGCGTGGCGGAGTCCTTGGTGTTGCGTCATCAGCCCCGCCATTTCTCATGACAATACCGCTCTCGCATCTCGTGGGGCAAAGGCCTCAAGGCCATCCACAAGCCCGTCTCAGACAATGCAGTAAAGCGCAGCTTCATCTCTTTTCGCCTCATGTTAGCCGCCCATATCGAGTTTATCGTGACATGCGGACATCATCCGCCACGCCGGATCCATTTCGTCGGCGCGCTGACAATCATGCTATCTGGGCCATCTTCGCCATAGCCAACTCCGCGTCATGATGCTGCAACAAACATGCACTAAAACTAATTAAGTATTAGATTTGCTATCACAGAAGCATGAGAAAACCAACCAACCTCATGACACGAGGAGACAGAAAGGGAATGCAAGACACTCAAGACGTTACCGTCATCCAGCAGTTCACCGCTTCTTTCACGCATCAGACCCATCGAGAGACAGTGTCTTTCTTTGGTCGCAATCACCCGCTCTTCCGCCATGTGCGCACGCTACGTGAAGACCACCACAGCGCCTCGAAGGCTTACCTCAAGAAGCATAGTGATCACGATGATGTGATCGACAGCAACAGCCAGCATATCTGCCTGATGGACACCCAGCACGACACCCTACTGGGCAGCATTCGCGTCACCCCCGGTAGTCTCGAGTCGCGCACGCTCTTCGATGACAGCGATGCGGTGTCCATCCCGGAGGGCGCCATCTATGAGTTCAGCCGGCTGGTAATGGCCCCGGAGGCCAAGCGATTCGCCCATGGCAATCTGCTGATGGCTGCTGCGGCACGTCATGTCAGATCCCGAAAAGGCGATGGCATTCTGGCCTTGTGCAAACGCGCCAACATGAAGATCTTCAAGCGTTTCGGCCTGGCGCCACTGCACGATGCCACGCTCAGGACTGACAAGAACCTGGGAGAACTCTACATGGTGTATGCCAGCATGGAGACCATCATGCACACGGCGAAACAGCGCTATTCCTCGCCCGAGCAAGCGCCACAGCCAGCGGAACTCTCACCAGACGCTACCTCGCTCTCGCCGGGCCCGGGCCTCGCAAGCCAATCGCTCTGAACCTAGAACGCTCACCAGCACCGCGTCGCCCGCCAGTCTGTGCGCTGACAGTTCGCGTCTGATCTTGCGCGCATTACCCGGGGCCAAGCCGCCTTCCCCCTGATTTACCATTCCCTCTTGCAGTCGCTGAGGCTTTGCACCACTATTGAATGATAATGATTATCATAATCATGGCGATTCGCTCAAGAAGACAGTATCCGATCACGGGAGGGCCTCATGGACGAATGGAAGCGTGAAACACAGGCAGGCAATGCGTTGTTCGAACAGGGCGACTACGCCATGGCAGAGCAGCACTATCTCAGCGCCTGCCATTTTGCCGACATCTTTCTGATGCCCTGTGCAGACCCGGATGGCGGCGTCGCGGCACTGGTCGTGAGCTACCAGAATCTGGCGGAGCTCTGTCGCGCCCAGGGCCAACACCCGCAAGCGATGCGCGCCCTGCAGGCTGCCCATGCGCGCCTCTCCCATGCGCTCTCCGCCCCGGGTCTGTGCCATGCCCATCAACAGGCCTTACTGCGCGGCAGCGGCCAGGTACGCATGGAAATCATGAACACCGTGCAATGGCTCGGCGTTACCACGCGACGGACCCACCAGGCGAACCCCGCGGGACACTCCACGACGCGGATCCATCACTGACTCTCACCCTCACAGGAGATACGGCATGAAGAAAATCCTCACCGCGAGCGGACTGCTGTTGCTAACCGCCGCCAATACGGCCCTGGCCCACCCGGGACATGACCACAGTGACTGGAGCAGCCCGCTCGTTCACACCCTGTTCTATGGCGCCATCGCAGCCGTCATCGGTACCGCGTACTTCGTCATTCGTCAGTCGCGTCGCAAGCGCCAGAACACTCAGCAAAAGGAGGATTGAGCATGATTCACGCCCTGCTTCGCGGCATTGACCGCCTGGTATCAGTCCCTGCGGCTTCCGCGCACTGTGATATCCCCTGCAAGATCTACGACCCGTCTGCTGCACAGATCGCCGCACTCAGCGTGATTCGCTTCATGGACCTCATCAATGAGCTGGGTCAGAAGGACAGCCCGACGCTGGCAGACCAGGCCTTGTTGGCACGTCTGGTGGAGCAGAAGGAAAGCCACGCTGAGAAAGCCAAGCATGAGATCCGCATAATCTGGGGCGATTACATCAAGCAACCGCAGCGTGATGCCTATCCCAACATCGATGCGCTGGTGCACAGCATCATGCTGGCCGGCTCTGCCTGCAAACAAGGCATCGAGCGGGGCAAGGGGGAAAAGCTGCTGACCCTCATCAATGAATTCACCGCGGCGTTCTGGGATACCAAGGGTGTCACGACCTTTACCGCGACCTGCCCGTATCCGCCGTCTGAAACTGTCGTCTATCCGAAGCTGGATTGAGGCAAAGACATGACGCGCCAAAGAACTGATGAAGAGTGAATTAATCAAGAGTGAACGGATGCCCATCGGACTCTATCGCGTCAATGGACTCAGCATGTCTCCCGGCCTTGCGCCGGGAGACTATGTCGTGACGCTGAAACGCTGGAAATCGCGCTATCGCATAGGCGATATCGTGGTGGCACAGCACCCCCACTTCGGCCGAATCATCAAGCGCATCCGCAGGATACAGCCAGACGGCATGCTCTGGCTGGAAGGCACCCATCCTGACAGTACCTCTACTGACAAGATGGGGTTGATGAGGCGTGAGCGGATCCAGGGGCGGGTAATTCGATCCATTTCTCAAAGCACTATGTAAGACTTTTCACGCCACCCTGTGAGACTTGCCCAGCCCGTGTCATGTCTCTGCAGTAGTGTCCCTTCTCTGTCACCCCCTCACACCACCTTCATCAGCCTCAGCGCGTCATAGATCGCCGCATGGGTATTGCGGGTCGCAACAGCGTCACCTATGCGATAGAGCTGAAAGCTGCCCTCTGCTGCGCGCTCGGTGTGTTCCGGGCTCGGGCCCTCCACCGGTTGGGCGAGGCCTGCGATCAGGGCGTCGTAGTCCACTGCCCCGCCATTGCGTGAGTGAGGCTTGAGTTCGAAGTAGAGATCTTCCATCGGGCGGGCGCCGTAGTTGACCACTACCTGATCGACAAGGCGCTGATCCGCGTAGGCACCGGTGCCCTTGCCCTGCGCCACGGCGTCATCCAGATAATCACTGCCGATATGGGCGATTAGCTGGCCATCTTCACTACGCGTGACACTGCCGAGGCGATAGGTCGGCGTGAAGGTGACGGCGAGACGTTGCAGGCTGCGCATGTAAGGCACCAGGTTCATGGCCATGATTTCCGGCGCGAAGGTGCGATCTGGCGTCATCATCTCGAGCCTGGCACCGGAGTTGGCGATCATCTCGGCGGCCTGTAGCGCAGCGTGGTCTCCCGCATCATCGAACAGCAGCACGTTGCGGCCAGGCGTGACATGGCCTGAGAGAATGTCCCAACTGGAGACGACCAGCTCGCTGCCGACCTGCGGCATGTCTTCCTCGGGATAGCCACCGGTGGCGACGATGACGACATCGGGTTGCTCCGCCAGCACATCCTCGGCCTCGGCGAAGACGTTGTAGCGCATCTCGACGCCGAGCGCCTCACAGCGACTAATGCGCCAATCGATGATGCCGATCATCTCGCGTCGCCGCTCGCTCTGAGCGGTGAGGCGAATCTGGCCACCCGGCTGGTCGGCCGCTTCCAGCACCACCACCTGATGCCCACGCTCACCGGCGACGCGTGCGGCCTCGAGCCCTGCCGGGCCCGCGCCGATGATCACGACCTTCCGGGTGACCTCGGCAGGCACGATATCATGCGGTTGCTCCAGCTCTCGCCCGGTCGCAGCGTTATGAATGCAGTAGGCGGAGCCGCCCTGATAGATGCGATCGAGACAATAGTTGGCTCCGACACAGGGGCGGATGGTCTCCTCCTGCTTGGCCATCAGCTTGCGCACGATGTGCGGGTCCGCCATGTGGGCGCGCGTCATGCCGACCATGTCGACCTTGCCAGTGGCGATGGCGTGGCGCGCGGTGGCGATGTCCTGAATCTTGGCGCCGTGGAAGGTCGGGAAATCCATTGCTTCGCGAATCTGTCCGGCAAAGTCGAGATGCGGCGCACTGGCCATGCCCTGGATCGGGATGACATCGGTGAGGCCCGCATCGGTATCGATATGGCCGCGCACCACATTGAGAAAATCGACCTGACCGCTATCGCGCAGCAGGCGCGAGACTTCCAGGCCATCGCTGGCATCAAGCCCGCCACTCAGACACTCATCTCCGGTGTAGCGGACGCCGACGATGAACTCGTTGCCCACCCGTGCGCGAATGGCGCTCAACACTTCCATGGTGAAGCGCAGTCGATTCTCGAGACTGCCGCCGTAGGGGCCCTCCAGGGTATTGGTGAGCGGCGACCAGAACTGGTCCATCAGATGGCCATAGGCCTGCAACTCGATACCGTCTAGGCCGGCTGCCTGCATGCGCTCGGCGGCGTCGGCGTAGTCCTGGATCAGCCGTGCGATATCCCAGTCCTCGACCCGCTTGGGAAAGGCGCGGTGCGCCGCCTCACGACGATGGGACGCCGAAACCGCCGGCAGCCAGTCGGCCTTGTCCCAACGTGTGCGGCGTCCTAGGTGAGTGAGCTGGATCATCACCGCGGTGCCGTGCTCGTGACAGGCATCCGTCAGCTCGCTGAGCCACGGCACCACCTCATCGCGATACGCCAGGATGTTGTTGAACACCGGCGGGCTGTCCTTGGCGACCGAGGCAGAGCCCGCCGTCATGGTCAGCGCGATACCGGCACGCGCCCGCTCCTCGTGATAGGCGCGGTAGCGCGCCTTGGGCATGCCATCTTCCGGGTAGGCAGGCTCGTGGGAGGTCATCATCAAGCGATTCTTGAAGGTCAGATGCTTGAGCGTGAACGGCGTGAGCAGCGGGTCCTGAGCCATGTGGCCTCCTGATGAGCAGACAGTGAGAACAGGGGTGTCTTTATTGAGTACACCTGTGTACATACGCTGACTATAGTCCTAGGCTTCAGGCCATGCGTCGCGGGAGACACCGTTCTCGCCCGCCTGACGCAGCCAGACTCGTCGCTGTCGCAAACAGCATGCTCTTGGCGTCATCACACGATTTACCTCACATGAGCCCCACCATCCCCCGCCTTTCAGGAGACCGCCTATGCCAGAGTCCCCAAGCGTCCCCCCGGCAAGTGACAGCGCCCAGGCTGCCGGGCGCGGCAAGGCCGAGGACTGGCTGGAAGCCGCCTATCAGCAGCTGTTGCTGGGCGGCGTGGATTCGGTGCGCGTCCTGACATTGGCCAAGACATTGGGCCTCTCACGCACCAGCTTCTACTGGAGCTTCAAGGACCGCGACGCCCTGCTCACCGCGCTGCTCGCGCGCTGGGATGCACACAATACCGCCGGCCTGATCGGTCGTTGCGAGCAATACGCCGCCACGGTGGTGGAAGCCATGCTCAATGTCTTCGACTGCTGGCTGGATGCGTCACTGTTCGATTCACGCTTCGAGCTGGCGATCCGCAACTGGGCCTCTCAGAACGCGGAGGTCGCCACTGCCGTCGCCCGCGCCGATCAGGCACGCATTCAGGCGCTGACCAGCATGCTGATGTGCTACGGCCAGCCCGAGCAACTCGCCAACGTGCGGGCACGCACCACCTACCTGACCCAGATCGGCTATCTGTCGATGCGCACTCAGGAAAGCGTCAGCGAGCGCATCAGCCGCGTCGCTGAGTATGTCGAGGTCTTCGTCGGCGAGCGCTGCGAGCCTCAGGAGCTGGCACGCTTCGCGTCCCGACACCCGGCCTGAAAGGACAAAGCCCTCACCGACGGCAGTCGGCAAGGGCTTGGCAGAAACATCAACGGCTAGCTGTACATTCAATGGCGCTCGATCAAGCTCTTGGCGCAGGATCGAGCTCAGGGGTCAGCTTGGAGCAGAGCGCGGCTCAGAAGGCTTCCCACTCCTCTTCTTCGCGACGCCGGGATCCGCGCGCGGCGCTTGCCGGCGGCGTAAAGGCAGACTGCTCGCCATCCGCCATCGGCTGAGTGTTCATGTGCGACATGGACTGATGCGACACGGATTGGCGCGACATTGACGATGTTGCCATGTCTTGAGCGCCTGCCACCTTGAAGCCTGCCATCAGCTGCTCCAGTGCCTGGGCCTGGGCGCTCATGCTGCGCGCCGCGCCACTGACCTGATTGACCAGGGTGGTGTTCTGCTGCGTCATCGCATCCAGCTCGCTCACCGCCGTATTCACCTGGCCGACGCCGGCACTCTGTTCACGCGCCCCGGCACTGATCTCGGCGATCATGTCGTTGACGCGCTCGACACTGGAGAGAATCTCGGCCATCGCCTGACTGGCGTCCTTCACCTGCGCCACGCCCTGCTGCGTGTGCGAGATCGACTCGTCGATCAGGCCGCGAATCTCGCGGGATGCATCACTCGAGCGCGTCGCCAGGGTGCGCACTTCCTGCGCGACCACCGCAAAGCCACGCCCATGCTCACCGGCCCGCGCCGCTTCCACCGAGGCATTCAGCGCCAGGATGTTGGTCTGGAAGGCGATGCCGTCGATCAGGCTGATGATCTCGCTGATGCGCTCGGCAGAGCGGTTGATGTCTTCCATGCTCGCCTGCGCCTTGCGCATGTCATCATTGCCGCGGCGCGCCTGCTCGGAGGTCGAATTGACCAGCTGACTGGCCTGCTGGGCGGAATCGGCACTGTGCTGCACGGTGGTGGTGATTTCCTCCATCGAGGCCGAGGTTTCCTGCAGGCTGGAGGCGGACTGCTCGGTGCGTGCCGAAAGCTCCTCGTTGCCCTGGGCAATCTCGCCGGCAGCCTGATTGACGGCGCCCGTGGTGCCCCGCACCTGACCCACCACTCGACTCAGGTCCTCGCCGACACTGTTCATGGCCGCGGTCAGCTTGCCGATCTCATCCTGACGCTGACTGGTAATGCGCTGGGACAGATCGCCCCGCGCCAGTGCCTGCGCCAGTGATACCAGCGCATCCAGCGGACGGCTGATCAGACGCCGCTCGAGGAAGTAGAGAATGCCGGCCACGGCCAGCGCCAACAGCAGTGCCAGCCCGAAGACCTGATTGCGGACCTGCGTGATGCCCGCCGTCACTTCCTGCTTGTCGATCGTGGTCGCCACCACCCAGTCCCACGCCGGATAGTGCTGGAAGCTGGTGATACGGTCACTGTCTTCGCCCGCCAGTCGGTAATCGATCTGACCGCTGTCGGCGGCGAAGAGCGGCGCGAAGGCCGGCTCGCCCTGCGCATTATTGAAGTCCATCAGCGAGCGGCCCTGCCACTGCCCCGTCGTCAGCACCTTGCCCTGCTGGCCCGGCGCCGTGCTCGCCACCAGACTGAAGTCCTTCTCATGCAACTGGATATTGGTGATGGTGGCATACAGCTCATCGATCTGCTCGCCGACATCCACCCCGATGAACGAGGCACCGATGAGGTTGTCATTGAAGTCGGTGATCGGACGATAGCGCGTCATGTAGTGACGGCCCGCCAGATAGAGCATGCCGGTATAGGGCTGTCCGGCATTCAGCGCATCCTTGACCCCACCACTCAGCGTCAGCCCGAGCAGGCTTGAGCCATCTTCGGTCTTGAGGGTGGTGGCAATGCGCACGAAGTCCTCACCATCGCGCACGAAGAAGCTGACCGGCGCACCGGTGCGATTGGCGAAGTCGGCCAGATAACCGGATTGATTGTTGAGCATGAAGCCGGCATTGAGCAGCGCCGGTGCATCGCGCTCGCCGATCGGTAGACGTCGGTCCTCGATCAGCGTGAAGTTGTCAGGAATGGTCGCCAGGAAGGCATTGAGCATGCGCGTCACGCTGGACTGCATGGTGGTATCGAACAGTTCGATGGTGTTGGTGATCTGTTGCTGCTGCTGAGCGAGAGCGCGTTCTGTCTCGCCTTCCACCTGATGCATGCTGGCCGTCGAGAACACCAGGCCCAGCGCCGTGAAGGCCGCCATCATCAACAGCAATACCAGCAAGGCAAACTTGCTGCCGACACTGGCGCGGGCCAGACGCTTTTTTATTGTCATCACTACGCGATACCCCGATCCATGAGAGAAGTATCACGTCTATCGGCCACCGGACTCAGAACTGTAGCGTTGCTGCTGACGAGTGGGTGCTGACGAGTTCTTGCGAGTTGATTCTGACCAGCGGCGACTTGGAGCGCCGCTGGTCAGTACGCCCCCATTCATGACTCTCTCAGCCATCGCCCCCTAATCCATTGCCCTCTCATCCTTCCCCCCTCAGCGTGTCGCCTGCCACCAGTCATCCAGCAGCTGGCGTTCGGCATCGGTCATCTGGGTCATGTTGGCCAGCGGCATGCTCTTGTCGACCACCGTGCGCTGGTGGATGCGCATGGCCTGACGCTGGATGTCATCCCAGCCATTGAAGGCCACGCCGGCTGCCGGAGCCGTCAAACCGATCAAGTTCGGCGTATCACTGTGACAGCCGGCGCAGCGTTGCTCGACGATATGACTGACCTTGTCTCGCAAGGCCTGATTCTCCCCCGGGGCCTCATTGCCAGCTGCGCTGCTGGCCGCGACAGATGCTGAAGGCGCGCTTGTCTCGACAGTCGCGGGCGCCGTCTGTGAGCGCGGCGCGCAGAGCAGGATCACGCCGATCAACGCCAACACTGCCCCCACGGGTACCCACAGGCGCTTGACGCCCTTGTGGTGATCCACCGTGGCGATACGGATAAGACCGCCCGTCACCAGCAACAGCAGAATGACGCCCAGGCGATAGTCATTGGCATACAGCAGCGGGTAGTGGTTGCTGATCATCATCAGCACCGCAGGCAGCGTGATGAAGGTGTTGTGCACCGAGCGCTGCTTTGCGCGCTGGCCGTGGATCGGGTCCGGCGTTTCCCCACGCTTGGCAGCAGCCAGCAGGGCCTTCTGACCCGGGATGATCACATTGAAGACGTTGCCCGCCATAATGCTGCCCATCAGCGCGCCCATCAGCAGGAAGGCGGCACGCCCCGAGAACAGTTCGGTCGCGACCCACGCCGCCAGCGTCAGCCACACACCGACCGCGACGAACAGCGCCCCGGCATGGCGCTTGAAGGGGCTGCGACACAGCGCCTCGTAGCCCAGCCAGCCACCGACGAGCACGCCCAGAGCGCTGCACACGGCCAGGGTGTCGCTCATCTCGAACACGCGCGGGTCGATCAGGTAGGCATGCGGCTGCAGCAGGTAGATCAGCGTGAACAGCCCCATCCCGGACAACCAGGTGACATAGGCCTCCCACTTGAACCAGTGGATCTCGCTGGGCAGCGTTTCGCTGACCCCATCATGACGAAACAGATGATAGAGACCGCCACCATGCACCGCCCACAGCTCGCCGCCGGGGCGGCCATCCACCGCATGAGTGGCCGGCTTTCGCCGATTGTCGAGCCAGATGAAGAAGAACGATGCGCCGATCCAGGCGATCCCCGCCATGACATGCAGCCAGCGGGTCAGCAGCATCGCCCAATCGAGAAGATATGCGCTCATGCCGGCTCCTTAGCTGCCGCGGTAGACACTGTAGGCCCACGGGGTGACCAGCAGCGGAATGTGATAATGGCCGCTGGCCTCGAGGGTGAACTCGACCGGCACGCGGCCGAGCATGCCCTGGCCCACCGCGCGGCTGGCAAAGTAATCCCCGACCTGAAACGTCAGACGATAGACGCCGGAGAGATCAGCGGAAGCGTCGGTTTCCTCAAGCAGCGGCGCATCGAGACGCCCATCGGCATTGGTCGTGACCTGCGCTAACTCGTGAAAGTGACCCTGCGCATCCTGGCGCTCCAGGGTGATATGCACACCGCTGGCAGCGATGCCTTCGGCCTGATTGAGCACATGCGTCGTCAGTCTGGGCATGGCGATTTCCTGTTCTTGTGTGGATGTGGCGGGTACGGCTGGGCTCTGTACGACGAGGGCCTGTACGTATCGACCCCGTAGCAATGCAAGCTGTACGAATGAAGACGGTGTTTCGGTTTTCTGGCCTGTCCTGCTCTGGCCTGCCGTCAGCGGTTGGTGGTATTGCACCCGATGAGTGCATTGCTGCATTCTGACCGATCGGTCAAGGTGCAGGCCGTATCGCCCCATGACAGACGCCGCTCGGCGCCGTCAGGCAAGCCGGTGGCGATACAGCCTTGTCGTCAACCACTGGCATGGCGATGCAACGTGTGACACAGCGTTGGTCAGACGCGTTGCCAGCGACGGCATGCGCCTTGCAAGCTGATGATTCCTTGAGCTTTTCAAACCTATCCCCCTCTCTGGAGCAAGGCGCATGCCAATCGAGACCCCGATGCACTATCTGGTGATGCTGGACACGCTCAACGCCCTGCCACCCGAGGCGCTGGCACGACGCTTGAGTGGTCTCTATGAGCACTCGGACTGGGTGGTGGAACGCGCCGCGGCAGAGCGTCCGTTCGCGAGCATGGAAGTCCTGCTGACGGCGTGTGCCAATGCGGTACGCCAGGCCAGTGATGTCGAGCGCCACCAATTGATTCTGGCCCATCCTGAGCTGGCTGCCGGCAAGCTGGAGACCCTGACGCCCGCCTCGCAGGGCGAGCAGCGTGGCGCAGGGCTGGATCAGCTCGATGACGCCACCCGTGAACGCTTCCTGACGGCCAATGCCGACTACCAGGCCCGCCACGGCATTCCGTTCATCATCTGCGTCAAGGGCCACAGCGCCACCAGCATTCTCGAGGAACTGGAGCGCCGTCTGCCGCAATCCACCGAGGCGGAATACCAGGAGGCATTGGCCCAGATAAATGCGATCGCCGCAGTGCGCCTGCCGGGGCTGCTCGAGGCCAGTTAGTGACCAGCGCCCCTGCGGCCGCTAATAGGTTCTGTCTACCGCGTGCTGTCCTACACGTACCTGACGGCCACGGCCTCGATACTGGCGATCAGTGCCGCCAGGGCCTTGGCGACATCGTCTTCGGTCACCGCCTCCAGCGGGTGGTGGCTGATACCGCGCTCACAGCGCAGGAACAGCATGCCCACCGGGCACAGATGACTGACCGCCATGGCGTCATGCCCGGCACCACTCGGTAGCCGGAATGGCGCCTGACCGATGGCGGCAATACCGGCATCGACGGCCTGCATCAATCCCTCGTCACAGGCCACGGCATCGGCCGCATGCGTCTGCTCACAGTGGAAGGTGAGGCCCCGTCGCGCCGCGATTCGATGTGCCTCGTTCAAGAGTTCATCCAGCGCACGATCCCGCTGCGCATCGTCCAGCGCGCGGATATCCAGACTCAGTGCCGTCCCCCCGGGGATGACATTCACCGCCCCGGGACGCAGCTCGCAACAACCCACGGTCGCGACCAGCGAGTGGTCCGCCATGTCAGCCCGCTTGCCCGCCTGGACATCACGCGCCAGCGATTCCACCGCCAGTGTCCACTCCGCCGCCGCACACAGCGCATCCTGACGCAGCGCCATCGGCGTTGTACCGGCATGCCCCGCCTGGCCGACGAAGTTGACCGCGAAGCGTCGCGCACCGGCGATACCGGTCACGGTACCCAGCGCCAGCTTCTCGGCTTCCAGCACCGGGCCCTGCTCGATATGCACTTCCAGATAGCCCAGCGGCGGATCCTCCTGCAGGCTGGCCCTGGCGGCCGTCTGCCCGGAAAGCCCGAAACGTTCGAGCGCGTCGCCAAGCGGGATGCCGTCCTCATCCTCTACCCGCTCCCAGTCCGACTGCCAGCGTCCGGCGATGGCATGGCTGCCGAGCAGGGTCGCACCGAAGCGGGTGCCCTCTTCATCACCGAAACCGACCACTTCCAGCGCGAAGGGCAAGCTCTGCTCGCCCGTATCGGCGCGCTGCCTGAAATGCGTCAAGGCGGCCACCCCGAGCAGGACACCAAGAATACCGTCGTAGCGGCCGGCATCCGGCACGCTGTCCAGATGCGAGCCGATCACCAGACGCGGCACGCCGGCTTCGCTGTCAGCGGCAGCGGTGATAGCGGGTGGACACCAGCGGCCCCAGAGATTGCCGGCGCCATCCTGCCAGCTGCGCAGACCGGCAGCCTTGAGCCAGCCAGCCATGGTGGCATTGGCGGCGGCGTGTTCCGGCGTCAGATAGCGGCGGTCGATCCCGCTGTCGCTGCTCGAGATCGCCGCCAGGGTGTCGCAGGCGGTCAGCACATCGGCGGCCGTTTCCAGCGGCGCGGTGGGGTCCGGGGGTATGGATCCGGCATCGCTCATGACTGGCCTCCCGTGCTGGGATTGGCACGGCCATTGGCCGCCTGACCCTGATGCTCCTGATAGAAGTCCAGCGCGGCACCGACGCCACCGCCGGCCACAGTCTTGATGCCACCACGGCGCAGGGTCTGCTCCAGCGCCGCCAACGTGGTCAGCACGGTATCGCGACGCGCGTTGTAGCCCATCACGCCGAGACGCCAGACCTTGCCGTGCAGCGGGCCGAAGCTGGTGCCGATCTCGATGCCGAAGTCCTCCAGCATGCTGCGGCGCAGGCCATCGCCATCCAGGCCGTCGGGAATCATCACCGCGCTGACGTTGTTCATGCGGTGGGCCTGGTCGCCGAACAGCGCAAGTCCCAACCCCTTCAAGCCCTCGACCATCGCCTGACCATGCAGCGCATGGCGCGCGATGGCGTTGTCCATGCCCTCATTGACCAGCAGGCGCGCACACTCACGTGCGCCATACAGCATGCTGGTAGCTTCGGTGTGGTGATTGAGGCGAAGCTCTCCCCAGTAATCGAGCACCATGGAGAGATCGAAATAGTTGGAGCGGATGCGCGCGCCCGGCTCCGCCAGACGATCACTGCCGCTGCTGATGCCCGCCTCGACATGCCGCCGGGCATGCACCACCTCCACCGCACGCGGCGACAGCGTCAACGGCGAGCTGCCTGACGGCCCCGCCAGACACTTCTGCAAGCCTGCGGTGACGGCGTCCAGCCCCCACTCATCGGTCTTGAGCGGATTGCCCGCCAATGACGCCGTGGCATCGCTGTAGAACAGCACGCCTTCGCGGCGACAGATGGCGCCGATGTCTTCCAGCGGCTGGCACATGGTGGTCGAGGTATCGCCCTGCACCAGTGCCAGCACGCTGGGCTTGACCTCGCGAATGGCGGCTTCGATCTGCTCCGGGCGGAACACCTGGCCCCACTCGCATTCCAGCGTATGCACCTCGGCACCGCAGCGCTCGGCGATCTCGCGCAGCAGATGACCGAAACGGCCGAAAATCGGCACCAGCACACGCTCCCCCGGCTGGATCAACGAGACCAGCACCGCCTCGATACCGGCACGCGAGGTGCCATCGATCAACAGGGTGGCATCATTGGTGGTCTCGAAGACGCCGCGATAGAGCTGCATCGTCTCGTTCATGTAGTGCGTCATCGCCGGGTCGTACTGGCCGATCAAGGGAGCGGAAAGCGCTCGCAATACACGCGGATCCGCATTGATCGGACCGGGGCCCATCAGCAGGCGCTGGGGAGGATGAATCTGGTCAAAGGTCGGGCTCACGGTCGCTCCTCGTGCAGCAGGGCATGGAATGCGGAAAGACTGGCCAACTCGCCGAGCCTCATGACCACACTACTGCAACAAGTGCGCCAGAATTTAAGAAATGAAACAAATGTTGAATTGCTGGTGTGTTCGACGGGCGCCACCGCCCTGTCATGGCGTGCGCATCGAGGGGCAAAAGGCTCTCTAATAACCGAGTGACAGAAAGGCAGCCCGGTAAAAGACGGCATGGCTGCAAGATAACGCTATAATCTTGCTAGCCACACTGACCCGGAGTCACGCTGACAGTGCATACCTTGCCTACCAGGCACCATGACAGGGCATGAATGAGCTGAATCGACGCTTTCATTACCTGTTTCATGCGCCGGCGCTCAGTGCCCGAGGCTGAACTCGCCACATGAGTCTGTTATACAAGGAGGCATCGGATGAGTGAGGGTTGCCTCATCCGACCTGATCATCGCTGCCGGAGAGCCACATGACGCTGGAACAACGCCTGGAACGAGCAACGGAACTGGCCAGACAGGCTGGTGAACGCATGGTGCAAGCGCGCGAGGAACAGGGTTTCGCGCACCATTACAAGAAAGGCGATGAGTTGGTCACCGACATCGACGTGGCGATCGATACCTTCCTGGCGGAAGCGCTCGAAGCCGAATTTCCCGAGGATGCGCGCCTTACCGAAGAGCTGTCGCCTGAGCGGGGCGTGATTGGTACCAAGGGTGGCCTGTGGGTGATCGACCCCATCGACGGTACCGTCAATTTTGCCCATGGTCTGCGCCATGTCGCCGTGTCCATCGCCTGGTGCGAGCGCGGCAAGATCCAGATGGGGGTCGTACATGCGCCCTTCCTCGGCGAGACCTTCACCGCCATCCGCGGCAAGGGGGCCTGGCTCAACGGCGAGAGCATTTCAGTCAGCGAGACCGATGAGATGAGTCGCGCACTGGTCGCGACCGGCTTTCCCTACAACCGCGACAGCCGTCCGCCGCTGCTCAAACGCCTCTCGGCCATGCTGCTGGTCTGTCAGGATGTGCGCCGCAACGGCAGTGCCGCGCTGGACCTCTGTGATGTGGCGTGCGGACGTCTGGATGCCTATTACGAAAGCGTCTCCCCCTGGGACTTTGCGGCGGGCCTTCTGATCGCGCGTGAAGCCGGCGCACGCACGGGTCACCTGTATCGCTGTCCGGACGGCATTCCCGATGAGCTTTATGGCGAGAATATCGTGGTGGCCTCACCGGCCTTGCATGCTCCGCTCAAGCGCCTGCTGGAAGAGGCCGATGCCAGTTCAGGGCTACCGGGGCTGTAGTGAAGAACTCAAATACAGGACTGTAGTGACGCGGCTGTGATGACCTGACTTTCATGACCTGACTGCCGCTGCAATACGCAAGAGCCCCGCCAATTGGCGGGGCTCTGTGTTTCTGGCTGGCACTCGGCATCAATCGCCCAGGTTACCGCCCTTCTTCTTGCCCTTGGCGGCCGACTTGCTGGTCGCCTTGCTGCTGTCTTTGCTGGCATCTTTGCTGGCAGAGTCCTTGCTCGCCGGCTTCTTGTCAGCGCTGGGCGCTTTCTTGCTTGAAGCTGCCTTGCTGGCAGGCTTGGCCGCTGGCTTGCTCGAAGCTTCCTTGCTTGCGGGCTTGGCGGCGGGCTTGCTGGCCGCCTCCCCTTTGGCGCTGGCCTTGCCGGTGGCAGCACCTTGAGGCGCGGTGACGGTTGATTCAGCCTCAGAGGCCTTGGCGGCGGCTGGCGCCACCGTCGGCTCCTTGAGCAGGCTCAGGCGTTGGCCGATTTCCTGCCACAGGCTGCGATAGCTGACCGCCGGTGAGCTGTTGCGCGAGAAAGTCCCGATGGGCTTGCGCTCGATCCCCATACGCTCGACCACGCTGGAATACGGGATAAAGCCACTGAGCTGCAACGGATAATCCTGCTTGAGCGATTCCATCACATCCTTGTGCAATGTCTTGCGGCGATCCACCAGAGTGAAGAACGGCCAAACGGGCACATCGAGATCGATCTCGGCCAGATAGGCGTTCAATTGCTCCAGGGTACGCAGCGACAGAACCGTGGGAATGATCGGCACCAGCAGGGTATCGGCAGAGGCGAAGACCTGCTCGGAAAGACTGGAAATGCTCGGCGGACAATCGAGGATGACGAGGTCGTAGTCATCGCGTACCGGCTTGAGGACCTTGCGCAGTCGGGTGCGCTTCTCTTCCTCGAGTATATGGTCGAGATTGCGGTAGGAGAATTCCGCCGGCAGGACATCCAGGTTCTGATAATCCGTGGAACGGATCACGCGGGACATGTCCTGCTTGCCGCTGATCAGTTTCTCGACCCCGCCCTTCAGCTTGGGCTTGGTACGCACGTAGAAGGTCGCAGCGGCCTGCGGATCAAGATCCCACAGCAACACACGCAGGCCACTGTTGGCGGCACAATGCGCCAGATTGATGGCAGAAGCAGTCTTGCCCACGCCCCCTTTGATGCTGTACACCGCAGCGATTTTCATGGCTCCCTCCCGTCATTCCAGTTTGTGCAACGTTAGCACAATCCGGCGCCATATCCCTGACTGACAACGGCGAAACGGGAGAAAATGATATGACAGTTTCATGTCAGACAGGCTCTCGCTCATCGACCAGGCCGCGTTTGAGCAACTGGTTCGTGAGGCGATTGAGCAACAATCCGTACATCGGCAGGAACAGCAATATCGAGATGGCCAGCTTGATCGCGTAATCCACCCAGGCGATCTCGACCCAGTGAGCCGCCATGAAAGCATCGGGCCCATTGCGGAACGCCACCGAGAAGAAGGCAAAGGTGTCAGCGAGATTGCCGAACAATGTCGACGCCAACGGCGCGATCCACCAGTGGGCATTGCGACGCAGACGATCAAACACCTGAATGTCGAGCAACTGACCGATCACGTAGGCAATGAAGCTTGCCAGCGCGATACGGGCCACGAACAGATTGAAGTCAGCCAGTGCCTCTACCCCGGCAAAGCTGCCCGCCTGAAACATCACCGACACCATGTAGCTGACCAACAGCGCCGGCAGCATGACCAGCGCAATGATGCGCCGCGCCTGATACTTGCCGAACAGACGCACGGTCAGATCCGTTGCCAGGAAGATGAACGGGAAACTGAAGGCACCCCAGGTGGTATGGAAGCCGAACAGGGTCATCGGCAACTGCACCAGGTAATTGCTGGCGGTGATGATGAGGATGTGAAACAGGGCCAGGGCGACGAGTGCGCGCTGCGTCTGGGCAGACGAGAGGAGTAACATTGCAGGTCCTTTTTGGATCAAAGCCGTCGTCCAGGGGTGAGGGAACCCTGTCACGAGCGTGTTGAGGTTTGCGTCGTCGATTCTGACATCAGCTGCCATGGCCTGACATCGGCCTTGACGCCTTGTCGCAGCGATTGAGCGTTACAGGCATGCGTCAGCCGACATGCTTCACTGACAACCGCCGCAAGGCTTGCACGTTGCCAGAACGCAAAATGGCCGCGCATCGTATCACGATGCGCGGCCATTGACAGGTACCTGCGGGGAAAATCTGGCCAGATGGTCAGGCCGTCAGTCTCCCCCGGCGCCCCTTATGTTGCAAAGACAGCGATGCAATGAAATCCATGCAATGAAAGCGAGTGTCAGAGTCACTTCTTCCAGATGCTGGCATCGACCTTGCCCTTGAGCTCCGGGAACTGCTCCGGATCAAAGGTCGGCTCCTTGCCGGCCTTATGCTGACGGTCGTAATCCTTGAAGATACGGAAGGCCAACGGCGACAGCAGCAGGATGGCGATCAGGTTGATCAAGGCCATCGCGCCCATCGACAGATCAGCGAAGTTCCAGATGTTCTTCAGGCTGGCGACAGCACCGAGCATGACCATGCCGAGCACGGCGAAGCGATAGACCATGATGACGGCCTTGGCGTTCTTCTTGCCGGCGATGTACTCGATGTTGGACTCGCCATAGGAGTAGTTGGCGACCAGCGAGGTGAAGGCGAACAGCAGAATGGCGATGGCCACGAAGCCGCCACCCCAGCTGCCGACCTGTGAGGACAGCGCTGCCTGGGTGATCTGGATGCCGTCATTGCCGCCATCGTTGCCCAGGGTGCCGCTCATGATGATGATGGCCGCGGTCGCGGTGCAGATGACCAGGGTGTCGATGAACACGCCCAGCATCTGGACGAAGCCCTGGGACGCCGGGTGCTTGGTGGTCGCCATCGCGGCGGCGTTCGGGGCGGAACCCATACCCGCTTCGTTGGAGAACAGACCCCGCTTGATGCCGTTCATCATCGCCTGGGCGATGGTGTAACCCAGCGCGCCACCTGCGGCCTGCTCAAGGCCGAAGGCACTGCGGAAGATGGTGCCCAGCGCCGCCGGCAGCTCGGTGATGTTGATGGCCACGACGAAGATGGCCAGCAGCAGATAGAGCAGCGCCATGATCGGCACGATCAGCTCGGCGGTACGCGTGATGCGCTTCATGCCGCCGAAGATGATCGGCACCATGACCACGACCAGCACCACGCCCATGATCCACGGCGGCACGCTGAAGGCCTGCTCCATGGCCAGTGCGATGGAATTGGACTGCACGGAGTTGAAGGCCAGGCCGAAGGCGATGATCAGGCACACGGAGAACAGGATCGCCATCCAGCGCTGACCGAGGCCCTTCTCGATGTAGTAGGCCGGGCCACCACGGAAGGTGTTGTCATCGTGGGAGACCTTGTAGGCCTGCGCCAGGGTGGACTCGATGAAGCTGGTGGACATGCCGACCAGCGCCGTCATCCACATCCAGAAGATGGCGCCCGGGCCACCCAGGGAAATCGCCACGGCGACACCGGCGAGGTTACCGGTACCGACGCGCGCCGCCAGAGAGGTAGCCAGTGCCTGGAAGGAAGAGATGCCGCCTTCGCTGCCCTGACGAGACGTGGCCAGCAGCTTCCACATGTGTCCGAAATAGCGGAACTGGATACCCTTGGTCATGACCGTGAAGAAGAGACCCGCTCCGATGAGCAGGTAAATCAATACACTGCCCCACAGCAGGCCATTGCCTGCATCGATCAACGCCAGAATCGGCGCTGGAATGATGGACGTTGTTTCCGACATGTCGGTCTCGCTTTGGCGGGTTTTTGGTCTTGTCGACGCTGCCAGGGCAACGGAAAGCCCATGACTTTCCTGCGACTGACAGCGAGCAACCACTACGATGGGGTTGCTCGACATGCTTTGGTGAGCGCCATTCTTCATATCCCACGGGGATAAGCAAGAAGAGCCCACTGTAAAGCGGACTTCTACGCCCGAATTCTAGGGGAAAAATAGCGCAATGGCGGTGTTTTTCACTGCGGCCTAGACTTTAGGTGAACACGGTAATGTTTCACGTCTTGTTTGGCTCGGGCATAATGCGCCCCCTTCCGGAAGTCGCCGCCTGCCAGTGGCGGCCCAGGACTTGTCGGGCGCAGGCTCGCGACTCATCGGTTGCCGTTGCGCAACGGCGATCCCGCGAGTGTGCGCTGCGATCAGGCGGTGCAACTCCCTGACACCCACGCACCATAACCGCCATAACGGCACCCGGTTGCGCGCTTTGTCCCGGCGCCTGCCTTTGATTACAGGTGATACATGGAACTGACCAGCTACGCGGCGTCCCCGCTTTCGCTGCTCGCCCCGATCATAGCCATCGGTCTCGCAATACTGACACGTCGTGTCATGCCCTCCCTCGGGCTGGGTATCGTGTCAGGCGCCCTGCTGCTGAATGATTTCTCGCCGCTCGTCACGCTGCACTATCTCTGGCAGCAGCTGGTTGCCGTCTTCATCGAGATGCCGGACAGCGGTCAGCTTGCCGAGGCCAGCCTCAACAGCTGGAACGTCTATATCCTGCTGTTCCTGCTGGCACTGGGTGCCATGGTCGGCGTGATCACGCTGGCAGGCGGCACCCGTGCCTTCGGCAACTGGGCGCGGGCACGAGTCACGACCCGCCGTGGCTCGCAGCTGATGACCGTGCTGCTGGGGGTATTCATCTTCATCGATGATTATTTCAATAGCCTGGCCGTGGGCAACATCTGTCGTCCGCTGACCGATCGTCAGGGGCTGTCGCGCGCGCGCCTGGCCTATCTGATCGACTCCACCGCCGCGCCCGTCTGCGTGCTGACGCCGATCTCCAGCTGGGGTGCCTACATCATCAGCCTGATCGCCGGTATCCTGGCGACCCACCACATCACGGATGTCAGCCCGTTCGGTGCCTTCCTCGAGCTGTCCGCCCTCAACTACTACGCGATTGCGGCGCTGGTGCTGGTGATCGCCTCGGCGTGGTTCGACATCAACTTCGGTGCCATGCGCCGTCATGCCATCGCGGCGCGCGACGGTGAGCTTTTCGATGCCAAGCGCGGCAATCCGCCGGGCAACACCCACGTGGAAGAGTCCGAGCGTGGCCGCCCCATGGACCTGCTGATCCCGATCATCGTGCTGGTCATCGCGACCTTCTTCATGATCGTGCAGACCGGCGCCAGCGCACTGGCCGCCGAGGGCGAGGCCTTCGGTCTGATTCGCGCCTTCGAGCTGACGGATGTCGCCAAGTCGCTGATCATCGGCGGCGCCATCGGCCTGCTGGCCGCGGTAGTGATGCTGCTGCGTCATCGCATGGGCGCTGGTCGCAGCCTGAGCGCCATCGCCCAGGGCGCCAGTTCCATGCTGCCGGCCGTCTATATCCTCGTCTTCGCCTGGTTGCTGACCGGCATCATCGGCTCTCTGGGAACCGGCCAGTATCTGGCCACGCTGGTCGAGGGCGTCGTGTCTCCAACCTGGCTGCCGATGCTGCTGTTCGTGCTCTCCGGCCTGATGGCCTTTGCCACCGGCACCAGCTGGGGCACCTTCGGCATCATGCTGCCCATCGCCGGTGACATGGCGGCCGCCACCGAGCTCGCCATGATGTTGCCGATGATGGGCGCGGTGCTGGCCGGTTCCGTGTTCGGGGATCACTGCTCGCCGATTTCCGACACCACCATCCTGTCCTCGACGGGTGCCAGCTGCCATCACATCGATCACGTGATGACCCAGCTGCCCTACGCCCTGCTGGGTGCCGCGATATCGCTGATCGCCTACCTGGTGATGGGCCTGACCGACAGCACCCTGTTCGGCTGGTTGAGCCTGGCGGGCCTGCTGGTCATCAGCATTGCCTGGCTTGCACGCCGCGAGATGGCCAATCCGGTCGTGGCACGCACCTGATGCAATAAATGCTGCCTTGCTGAAAAAAAGCCCCCGCCATGTCTCATGGCGGGGGCTTTTCATTATTGGAGCAGCGCGAGCCGCGTCATGCGTCCGCGATATCACTGCATCGGTTCATGCGCTTCGGTTCATGCGCTTCGGTTCATGCGCTGCGTGCCTCACTCGCCTGACCGACGCCGGCCTCGCTCAGCGCCTCACGCACATCTTCCAGGCTTGAGGGGTCATCTATCGTCGAGGGCACCTGGTATTGCTCGCCCGCGGCGATCTGACGGATCATCTTGCGCAGTATCTTGCCGGAGCGCGTCTTGGGCAGGCGCTCGACGATCAACACCTCCTTGAGCGAGGCAAAGGCCCCGATTTCCTGGCGTATCCGCTGGGCAAGCTCGGCGCACAGGCTGGCTTCATCCCCCTGCCAGCCATCCTTGAGAATCACCAGCCCCAACGGCATCTCGCCCTTGAGCGAATCCTCGATGCCGATCACCGCGCATTCCGCGATCGCGGCGTGTGCACCGAGCACCTGCTCCATCTCGCCCGTCGACAGACGGTGCCCCGCCACGTTGATGACATCATCAATGCGTCCCATCACGAACAGATAGCCCTGCTCATCGAAGTAGCCGCCATCACCGGACAGGTAATAGCCGGGGTAGGCGGCAAGATAGGCAGCATGGAAGCGTCCGGGGTCCTGATAGAGTCCGGTCAGGCAGCCCGGCGGCAACGGCTGACGCAACACGACATTGCCCTGCTCTCCCGTGGGTACTTCATCCCCCATGCCATCGAGAATCTGTACATTGAAGCCCGGCAACGGCCAGGTGGCGCTACCGGCGCGTGCCTCGACCGGCGCCTTCACCTCGCGGCTGCCTTCGGTGAACATGTCGAGGCCCAGCAGGTTGCCGGCGATGGGCCAGCCGGTTTCGGTCTGCCACCAGTGATCGACGACCGGCACCGGCAGGAGATCGGCGAGCCAGTGATAGGTCGGCGGGTCCAGTCGCTCTCCGGCCAGGAACAGACTGCGCAGGCTGGAAAGGTCGTAATTGGCCATATGACTGGCTTCCGGGTCTTCCTTCTTCATGGCGCGAAACGCCGTCGGCGCAGTGAAGAAGCAGTTGATGCGGTATTCCTCGATCAAGCGCCAGAAGGCTCCGGCATCCGGGGTCTTGACCGGCTTGCCTTCATACATGACGGTACTGGCCCCCATCAGCAGCGGGCCATAGACGATATAGGAGTGGCCGACGACCCAGCCGATGTCCGAGGCCGCCATGAAGGTATCCCCGGGGCGGGTCGCATAGAGAAGCTCCATTGAATAATGCAGCGCCACGGCGTAGCCGGCGTGATCACGCACCACTCCCTTGGGCTTGCCGGTGGTGCCGGAGGTATAGAGGACATAGAGAGGTTCGCTGCCCAGCATGCTGACCGCTTCGGTGGCCTGGGCGCTGGCCAGACTTTCATGCCAGTCATGATCACGCGGCCCGAGTGTCGCCCGCTGCTGTTCACGCTGCAGGATCAGACAGGCTTGCGGGGTATGCTCGGCAAGCTCGATGGCTTCATCCAGCCAGGGCTTGTAGGGAATGATGCGATCGACTTCCACCCCGCAGGACGCCGCCATGATCACCTTGGGCGCGGCGTCATCGATACGTACCGCCAGCTCCTTGGGGGAAAAGCCGCCGAAGACCACCGAATGCACCGCCCCGAGGCGTGCACAGGCCAGCATCGCCATCATGGCCTCGGCGACCATCGGCATGTAGAGCACGACACGGTCGCCCTTCTCCACCCCGAGATCACGCAACGCCCCCGCCAGCAGGGCTACCTCGTCACGCAGCTCACGAAACGTGTACTGCCGCTTGCTCTGGGTGACCGGCGAATCCCAGTACAACGCGACCTGATCCGCGCGCCCATTGGCGACGTGATGATCCAGCGCGGCATGGCAGATGTTCATCTCGCCATCGATGAACCAGCGCGCATGCTGTTGCTCATCCCAGGCCAGAATGGTCTGCGGCGGGCGAAACCAGGCGATGCGTTGCGCCTGCTCAGCCCAGAAGTCTTCTGGCGTCTCGTTGGCTCTCGCCGTCAGAGCTAGATAACGCTCGCGTGCACAGGAGTGATTGGCGTCGGGCATGGCGTACCTCGTGATCCACGAATGTCTTTGTGGGCATCTCTTGCCTGTCCTGATGCAAGGCCTTGTCTCCGGGGCCCGTTGGCCGGACCTCTTTTAATATCGTGTCCCGTCCTGAATATAGTTGACACGTTCTGACCTATCTTTAGGGAGAGCGTGATGAACCAGCACGTTAAGCGTACCCAGCGCGATTACACCTTGGCTTTTAAGCTCGCCGTCGTCGAGCAGATCGAGGCTGGGGAGATGACTTATAAGCAGGCTCAGGCCCGCTATGGCATACAGGGACTGAAGTGGACCCCATCCTTTGGACCACCTGACGGGTCGTCTAAGCTCGGATCAGGTCATCATCGGCGTCAGGCCGCCTGGGTCAGTGGTTGAGAGAAGTACACTTCATCAGGTGTAGCATCGTCCAG
>Ga0209634_1000299_pt1 | contig 38032 bp, 54 predicted proteins | sample LinPmetageLP40_FD_184043 | JGI IMG/M metagenome (GOLD analysis project Ga0209634, IMG submission 184043) | Marine viral communities from the Pacific Ocean - LP-40 (SPAdes) (version 2) | ecosystem: Environmental > Aquatic > Marine > Oceanic | place: Pacific Ocean | collected 2010-08-26 | reverse complement strand
GACTTTAATGATGCTGATAATGAAGTAACTATAGATTCCTTTATGACAGATATGAAAGTTATATTTGCTAATCCTTTATATTTAGGACCACGTAAAGTAGCTAAATATTTTGGAAGTAAACCAGGAAAAGGAAGCCCAATCAAGATTAATTTAGGTAAAATAAATTTTGGTAAATTTGCATAGGAAATTTTAAATGCTTACACAATTTGAATTATATTTACAGGAAATAGAAGAGGAAAAAAGAAAGAGCGAGGAAGAAGAAGTAGATTTCTTGTATACTCCCGATGACTCTTATTCTGAAAACCCTGAAGGTTATGATACTTTTATATCTGAACCAGACTTAGAGCAATCTAATGTAGAGTCTATTCGTTCAGGTAAAAAAACTCTAACTCAACTTAAAGAAGCTCCAGAGTTTGCTGACAAAGCCGCTAGATTCTTAGATGGTATTGGTAGCAACGAGGATATTTTTGAGTACCTACGAGACTCTGAGTATAGTTTAAGTTCTGCTATTGCACGTTCTTTTCAAACAGGTAACTGGACAGAAGAACAAAAGCAAGACTATACTTATTTAAGAAAAGAGTTTAACAATGCAGAAATAGGTAATTGGAAAGAACGCTTTAAAATGATAGCTGATGTTGGTGTTGATGTGGTTGCTGACCCATTAAATATTCTTACAGCTTTATTTGCAATACCTACTGGTGGTCAATCAATTACAGCCAGAGCCGCTTTAGGTACTGCGGCACAACAAGGCGTAAAACAATTTACTAAGTCACAACTTAAAACTAAAGCTTTAAAGGAAAGTGCGTTGTTCGGTGCGGCTGAAGGAATGGCGTGGGGTGGATTACACAATTACTTTATCCAAGATATTGATATAGATTTAGGATTACAGGATGAAATAGACTTTACAAGCTTACAAGCTTCTACATTATTAGGTGCTACCTTTGGTGGTTTATTAGGAGGCGGTGTACGTGCGGCTACTTATAACAAAGCTTTAAAGAAAGCAGAAGAAAAAGCGGCACTTAAAATAGATGACTCTGTAGATAATGTTCCTGTTACTGACATGCCAGAAGGTCACCAACAGTTAGAATTTAAATTTAGTAACGAAGATGTAATTAATGATGTTGCTGGTGCTAAGACAAGACAAGAAGTTCTTGAAGATTCTAGATTAGATGATGCTGTATCAGAGCCTTTAGAGATGAACAACTCTGAAAAGGCTAAAGATTTTTTACATCGTACTATTGCTAACACAGTGGGTAAACCAACAACAGCCTTTTTATCTCATATTGACAAATCACCTTTATTAAAAGAGTTGCTTGGTAAGTTTAGGTATGACTACGACAGTACTCTTACAAGTCAAGGTGAAAACATTGTTAAGAAAGATTCTTATGGTTTAGCTCTTGGTCGTAGAATGGGTATGTATAATTTTGGATTAGCTAAATCTTTAAATCTTTTAGACAGAGTAGGCTTTAGAGCTAGATTAGCTACAGACCAATCTGAAGCTATGAATTTTTTATTAAGAGATAAAAAAATTGTTTCTACTAAAGCACAAGCTGTAGATGGTAAAAAGTGGATTAGAGAATTAATTGGTGAAGAATACGAGGGGATAAAAATAACTCAAGACCTTGCAGTTTCTTATGGTGGTACAGTTACTAAGACTGGAATCAAATTTGATGGTAAGTCAGGCATTAGAAATTTATTAGATAAAACATATGATGATTTAAATGCTGAAGGATTATTTAAAGCTAACACAATAAATAAAGGTGGTTTTATGCCTCGTTTATTTAATTACACAGCTTTATCTAAACAAGAAAATAGAGCAAAGTTTGAAGAACTTTTAATTGAAGCAGGTCATGCCAACCCTTTAAACACAATAGATGAAATTACTATTAAAACATCAGATGATATTAAAGTCACAGGTATTAAAGAAGATGCTGTGGGTATTGATGAAGAAATTTTTGGGGTAGATTTTTTAAAGCAAGCTGGTGGTGATTTAGCATTAGCTCAAAAAAATAAAGCTAACCGTATTGTTTCAGATATGTTACAACAACGATGGACACCTTTTGAAATTAAAATGATGACTAAAGATAAAGTTGTCGGTGACTCAGCAGGTTATTTACAAGCTAGACGGTTTACAAATATTGATGATAATAAAATTGCTTTTGTTTTAGAAAATGATACACAAACAATCTTAGAAGATTACTTTACTAATGCGGCTAGAACTATTGAACGAAAGAAATTCTTTGGTAGAAATGTTGTAGACTTTGATAAAAATCAACTACAACCTATTATAAAAGAATTAACAGATAGTGGTATGACCAAAACAGAAGCTGAAGATGTTGCTACTAGACTAACAAATATGCACAGGCGTGTTACAGGTATTGAAACTGATGCACAGTCTACACTTAAGAAAACTGCGTGGGCTAGAGGTGCGGCAGATTGGGGTAAACTTACCCAACAAATGGCTCATTTACCTTTTGCTACATTGTCAAGTGTAACAGAACCTTTCTTGCTTTTAAGCAGAGCAAACAAAGCAGATGCTCCACAGGTTCTTGCTGATATTGCAGGTGCTCTTGCAAAAGAAGGTTCAAGTATTGTTGATAGAAGTATTAAAGGTTTTCAACGTGGAGTCTTACGTAAAAGAGTTAAGGGTATAAAAGATATAGATGATGAAGCTTGGGGAGAACTTTATCAAACTGGATTAGCTTTAGAGCAAGCAGTACAAGAAAGAATAGAAGGATTAGCAGGAGAAGGAATGCATGGTCCTTGGGCAAAAACAATACAGCAAGGATTCTTTAAAGTTAATTTACTAACTCAATGGACAAAGGCAGTACAGCTTGCATCGTTTACTACTGGTAAAAGATTGATTAGGCAGAATGCTGAAAAACTTGCTACAGGTAAAGGTAATAAAGAATATCTTACCAAGCAGTTAGGTGATTTAGGTATTGATGCAAAAGAAGCTGTTAAATGGTATAATAGTTCTTTAAAGAAAGGGGTTTTTGATAATGAATTTGCTAGAACACAACCTTTTTATACAGAAAAAGTAACTTCAGGAGCTAACAGATTTGTTAAGGAAATTATTCTTAACCCTAGTACTGCGGAAGCTAACAGACCTTTATGGTTTTCTACTCCTGCGGCACAATTACTAGTACAGTTTGCAGGATATCCTACAGTATTTAATAATACTATACTTAAAAGATTTGCAAACGAAGCTGTTAACAGTCCTGCTCAGTCTCTCCCTAAAGTAATACCTACTGTACTATTGATGAGTGGAGTAGCTCATATAGGTAATACAATTAGAAGTCAAGGTGAAAACTTAAAAGACTACGAAACAGGTAGAGATAAAGATGATGGTACATTAATATTTGAGGCTGTGCGTAGATGGGGTGGTATTGGTCCTTTTGATTATGCCGCAAAGTATGATAATGAATACGACAGAAATGCAGGAACTTTAACATCTATAGCTAAAACTTTTGCAGGACCATTGCCACAAGACTTTATTGATGGTATACTATATAGAAAAAACATACCAGAAATATTAGTTACTAACGTGCCAGGATATGGTTTAATACCTGCTGACATAAGAAAAGAAATGAGAAGTGCGGCACGTGGTAAGACTAGTAAGACTAAGAAGTACAAAGCAAAACAATACGCAAGAGGTGGGTTAGTTATGAACGTACCTAACGTCAAGGAAGAACCTGACGAAATGATTAACAGGCAAACAGGGTTACCGTTTAACGCATCCTCAAAAGCCGTACAAGATTTGGAAGATAGAGAGTTGAAATCTCAAATGAAAGGATTAGGATTATGAATATAGAAGATTGTAAAGCAGATATTAAAAGGCACGAAGGCGAGGTCTTAAAAATATACGAAGATAGTTTAGGCTATAAAACTTTAGGCATAGGACATCTATGTCAACCACAAGACCCTGAGTATACTTGGGAAGTGGGTACGCCTGTAACACAAGAAGTTGTTGACTTATATTTTACAGATGATTTCAATAAACACTATCAAGAAGCGGCTCATATTTATGGTAGCATACCTTCTTTTAATAGACTACCTACAACTATCCAACATGTACTAGTCAACATGTGTTTTAACTTAGGTGGTACAAGACTTTCTAAGTTTAAGAATATGTTAAAGGCTTGTAAAGAAGGTAACTGGAAACAGATGGCTGTTGAAATGGAAGACAGTCGTTGGTTTAATCAAGTAGGTGGACGTAGTAGAGAACTACAAATGATGGTAATAGGAGTATCCGAATGAAGAATTTGTTAAAGAATTTAATAGGTGCAGTAGCTCCTACATTAGGTACTGCTCTAGGCGGTCCTATGGGTGGTATGGCGGCTAACATGATAGCTGATGTACTTGGGTGTCCTAACACACCTAAAGCCATAGAAAAGGCTGTAGCGGAAGCAACGCCTGAACAAATGTTAGAGCTTAAAAAAGCAGAGAATGCTTTTGAAATCCAAATGAAGGAACTGGACGTAGACGTATTTGAATTAGAAACTCAAGATAAGCAGGATGCTCGTGGAAAGTTTTCAAAGGATTGGACAGCAAGAATAATAGGCGTAACAGTTGTTGGAGGATTCATGGGATATATATTTCTCGTTACCCTACAACCACCAGAGCAAAACTCTGAAGCTCTTATTAACTTAGTGCTCGGCTACCTCGGTGGTTTAGCAAGTGCTGTGATTAGTTTTTATTTTGGTGCATCACATACTCCCGATAAATAGTGTCTGAAGTTGTAACCTTTATAACAGAAGTCGGATTTCCTATTGCCGCCGCAATGGGTCTAGGTTGGTTCGTGTCTAAACTTATCAACAGAATTATTGACGGCATGGAAACTAAACTAGATACACTAGATGAAAAGGTTCAAACAAGTTTAGATACTATGGAAGAGAGGGTATCTACAAAACTCGACAGCCAGTATGGTATTATCGTATCATTAATTGATAGGGTAAGGGCTTTAGATAATCAATCTATACGACAAGACGTACTTCTTAAAACTTTATTAGGAGTACCTAATTTAATTGACACAGACAAAATAGCAAAATCAGACAGAGAAGACCAAAGGAAAGATTAGTAATGTCAAAATTATGGAAAGTGTGGAAATATTCATTGGGTTCATTTAACGATGAAGATACAGCACCTGTAGAAAACCAAATTACAATTATACGAACTATTATTCTTTTAATTAATCTTGTTTGTGCTTGCTTGATTATGACTAATATTTTAAAAGGATGGATAGAATAAAAATGAAATTAAAACCTACGTTTAGAAGTTACAAATCAATACGAAACTGCACAATCTGTGTATTTTTTTGGTGTATGGTTGTAGTCTTTTATTCAGTACACAGTTTAGCAGACGAGCAAATATTTAAATTTAAAAGCCCTAGTTTTAATGGGAACAACACAAGCTCACACTACCTTACGATTGAAAATCAAGAGCACTCAAGAAAATTATCACTCAAGGCAGAACTCAAGGCTTTGCAAGATGAGATTGAAAGAGACAAAGAAAACACAACACTTGCTAGATTTGTAAGAAACTTAGAATCTAGAATTTATGCACAGCTTTCAAGACAGCTAGTAGAAAACTTATTTGGAGAGAACCCTAGCTCAGAAGGAACTATAGAATTAGAAGGTAATACCATTACATATAGTAGTGATGGTGTATATATAACCCTAACTATCACGGACTCAAATGGAGAAACTACGACTATCACTTTGCCTATCGGTACTTTTACTTTCTAGTTGTGCAGTCTTTAATGCTAATGACGATTTATTTTTAACAAAGAAAATACAACCGACATCAACACTAGACCTACAATCAGAAGAACTAAAGAACTTACCTGCGGCTAAAAACAAACCAACCATAGCTATATACCCTAATAGTTTTAGGGATATGACAGGTCAACGAAGAAGCAACAGCACGTTCGCTCTCTTTAGCACAGCCGTCACTCAAGCCCCTGAAGCATTTCTAATCAGGGCTTTTAAGCATACGTCCAACGGTAATTTTTTTAGGGTAGTAGAAAGAGTAGGTCTAGATGACCTTACAAAAGAACGTCAACTTATTAGGTCAACTCGAAAAGAATTTGAGGAAGAGAATAAGATGAAGCCTTTGCTTTTTGCAGGGCTATTAGTTCAGGGTGGAGTAATTAGCTATGAAGCTAATCTAAAATCTGGGGGCATCGGTGCACGATACTTAGGCATCGGGAATAGTAAATCTTACAGAGAAGATACAGTTACTATATCATTAAGATTAGTTTCAGTGTCTACAGGTGAGGTGCTTACAGAAACATTAGTATCTAAAAGTATTCTATCCACAAGTATTTCGCAGGACATATTTCGCTTTATTGAAACTGGCACTCAGCTAGTAGAAATAGAGGGTGGTGTGGCTGAGAATGAGAGTATCTCTATAGCTTTGCAAAAGGCAATAGAGTCGGGGGTTTTAAATATAATACATATAGGAATAGAGAGAGGCTATTGGGAATATGAATAAAATAATAATAATAACTGCACTAAGCATTTTGTCAACACTGACATATGCCGCAGACAACGAGATATACGTACAGCAAAGTGGGGCTACAGCTAATCTAGATTTAGAACAGCTTGGTTCGGCTAACATTATTGGTGGCTTACTATCATCAGCAGGGTCACTAACACCCTTTGATTTAGATGGGTCTACAATGACACTGGATGTAAATCAAATAGGTTCAACTAACTCTTTTTTAGGAGATATCTGGGCTGATAACTTTACAGGCTACTTTAATTTTGATGGAAGCAGTAATGCTTTTACCATACAAGTAGACCCTAACAACACATACGGAGCAGACGGTTCTAATGTTAATGTGCAAGCTACAGGAAGTAGTAATACATTTACACTAGACCTAGCAACAGCTTCTATGTCAAGTAACACTGATTTAGATTGGATTATCAATGGAGATAGTAACACAATTAATGTCGATATAGACTATGATGGTGCGACTAATTACATGGATATTGATGGAGATTCAAACACTGTAAACTTTGACGGTCAAGGTTATGCAGGTGGCTATTTCTACCTAGACCAAACAGGAAGCAGTAGAACATTTTCCATAAACCAAATGAGTACAAATGATAATGACTGGCTTAAAATACTTAGCACTGGCTCTGGTGGTACTGTTTGTGTCATCCAGAATGATGGCGGCAGTTCAGTCGGTTGCTAACGTAGGCAACATCACAGAGTTACAAGGGTCGGGTCGGGTAGTAAGAGATAAAGATTATAAAGCTTCTTTATCTTTAGATATAAATAGTTATGATAATGTCCAAACTTCTAATGGAAGGATTGGTATTACATTTTTAGATGATAGTCAAGTTCGTTTAACAGAACACTCTGAATTAATTATAGACGAATTCATCTATGACCCCGACCCCTCTAAGTCTAAGATGGCTTTACAATTTGCTAGTGGAACTGCAAGGTTTATTACTGGTAAGTTAGCTACAATAGATAAAAAAAACATCTTTATTAAAACGCCAAGTGCTACGATTGGAATTAGGGGTACAGACTTTACTGTAACCGTAGATGAACTCGGACGCAGTTTAGTTATCTTATTGCCTGACGATGATGGTCTGCCTAGTGGCGAGATTGTTGTTGCTACAGCTATGGGTCAAGTAATATTAAACAAACCTTATCAAGCTACTACAGTTTCTATGTTTGAGACTAAGCCTAGCAAGCCTGTTATCCTTGACTTGACGCTTGAGTTAATTGATAACATGTTAATTGTAAGCACACCACGAGAAGTAAAACAAAATGAGACAGAAGATGGAGGTGGCAGTGTTAATATTCTTGATGTTGACCTCCTTGAGTTTGATGATTTAGAGATAGACTATCTTGCAGAAGATACGTTAGAGTTTACAGAGCTTGATATAAATTACTTAGATGTTAATTTTCTCGAAGACCTATTAGACATCATAGAAGATGTTAATGAACTTGAACAAACCGAATCTCTATTACGGACTGACATAAATTTAAGAGGAACTCAAATGGGTTTTGATTCTAATACACAGATAAATACATTCTTAACTGACAATGTATTAAGTTTTTACAAAGTTCTAGAAGACACAGTAAGATTAGATGTAGATAGAAGTGGTAGCTATACTGTCCTGTTAGTACAGAATGGTAAGGGTACTCAGCTTGTTATTAATGGAGGAGGCGATTCTAGTATCACCATAAACCAAGGAGATTAAATGAGCTACAAAAGATTTATAAGATATAAGTACGGCTATCCTCTGTCTAGGGTAGGTACTTTACTCAACGTATGGGCATGACATGAAGTGGGCATTAACTTTACTAGGTATACTAACACTACCTTTACTATTCAACTCTGAACCTTTAGAAGTATTAAGGCTTAAAACCTTTGATGCTCTCGTAGAAACACCCCATGCTACTGGGCATTTTACAGTACTCAACATAGACGAAGAGACCCTCAATCAAGAAGGGGGTTACCCTCTACCACGCCAACGACTTGCAGAAATACATAAAGAGATTATGGATGCAGGAGCTTATGGTGTTGGGTGGGTTATGTTATTCCCACATGCGGATAGGATGGGTGGTGACGAGGCGTTTGCCTTAGAGCTTTCCAAGTCTGCAAGTGTCATAGCTATGCCTGAAATAGATAACGGATTATATCCTGCTACTCACGGCACAGTTATCAAAGGACCAGATGTAAACTTACCTAAAGCTTCTGGTTTCTTATCGAACATCGATATACTAAAACAGTCTGCCTCTCAAGGTGCTGTGTCTGCACCAGTAGATATTGATAATCTTGTAAGACAAATACCCCTACTTCAACAAACACCTACAGGATGGGTGGCTTCCTTTGGAACAGAAGTCTTAAAAATACTAGGAGGCGGCAACACTTACCAGATTGTTACCAATCAAAATGGTATTGAGATGATAAGGGTTAAAGGGATACCTCCAGTAGATACAGATAGCTTTGGACGCAAGTGGATTAGTTGGGTAGATACACCGCAAACTACACTAGCAGAAATGGATGTTGAAAGTCAATTTGTTTTTGTAGGTTTTACTGCTCAAGGAATTTCTCCTCAACTTGCAACGCCTGTTGGGTTACTAGAACCTCACAAAATTCAAGCGGCTCTTTCAGAAAGTATGCTACTTGACAGTCCCAAAATTCCAGAGTACAGATTGCTTGCTGAACTGTTCATATTAATCCTCTCAGGCTTACTCACAGCCGTTGTAATCAACTATCTAGGTATCACTAAGGGGGTAGTATCCTTTTTGGTTATGTTGCCTCTAATGGGCTATCTTGAAAATTACTTTGTGAATAATAATTTACTAATAGATTTCACTTGGGGTATGATAAGTATGACACTTATTGCTACCCAACAATTCTATCTAAATTTTAGGACGCAGTTTAAATTAAGACAGTTAATCAAAAAACAATTTGAACATTACCTCGACCCTCGACAGGTAAAACAACTACAAGATAATCCCGATTCTTTAAAACTTGGTGGGGAGAGAAGGAGATGTACATTCTTATTCACAGATGTCAGAGGTTTTACAAGTTTGTCTGAGCGATTAGAGCCTGAAGAGGTCACAGAAATTATGAATAAAGCCTTGACAATTCAGGCAAATGCTGTTAAGAAAAATGGTGGGATGGTAGATAAATATATTGGAGATGCGATGATGGCTATCTTTAATGCCCCCATAGACCTTGAAGACCACGAGAACAAAGCCATTCAAACAGCGTTAGAGATACACCGAGATATGGCAGAAGCCAACTTAGGAATAGAGATAGGTATCGGCATAAATACAGGAGAGGCAGTGATAGGTAATATGGGAAGTGATACACGTTTTGATTATTCAGCCATTGGTGATGCGGTTAATTTAGCGGCTCGTTTAGAAAGTTCTACTAAAGAAGTCGGGCAAGATATAGTAGTGGGGGTGAGTACGATAACAGGCTCAAGCACTAAGGGTAAACTCTTAGACCCTATCTATGTCAAGGGTAAGCAAGAACCTATTATCATATACACAATTTAACTATCCATTCTCCTAGCATTTAGATTAGATTCAATATAGTTATGAACCTCGTCTAATTTTTTAGTAGCTTCTCTTACAACTGTAGTCAGTACAGCAAACTCTTCAGTGCTAAAATATTTCTGTAGCTCTTTGATATCTGTTGACAGCCTTTCCGTTACTAAATTACCTGAACGATTATACAAAAGTTTGTAGCCTATAAGTTGGGCTTCTTCTCTTTTCTTTTTCATTACTCAATCCCTGTAAAAGTAACAGAGTCCTGCCTTCCTCGTAATCCTGCCTTCATATAACTAGTAGCTCGTCCTTCAAAGAAGTTCTGATGCTCAACACCCATGACTTCATCAATCCAAGTAAGAGGATTTTCTTTCTGGTCATAGTTAGTTTTTAATCCTAGTTGTAACAAACGTCTGTCAGCAATGTATCTATTGTAAGCATACATATCCTGCTTAGTAAGTCCTTCTAGGTCACCCATCTCAAACACTAGGTCGAGGAACTTATCTTCAAGCTCTACCATTTCTCTACATATTTGATATAGCTCTCCTTTAAAATCGTCAGTCCATATCTCAATGTTCTCTTGGATAAACTCTCTAAACAATTTAGTCATAGCTTCAACGTGCATAGACTCATCACGGATAGAGTAAGTAACAATCTGTCCCATACCTTTCATCTTACCAAAGCGTGGGAAGTTTAACAAGATAGCAAAGCTACTAAATAATTGTAGTCCTTCTGTAAAGGCTGAGTATACTGCTAGTGTTTTAGCAATGGTTCTCTTATCAGACTTAAGAGGTTTAAATGTACCCACGTAATCATGTTTGTCTGCCATCTCTTCATACTCTGAGAAAGCTTTGTATTCTATCTCAGGCATTCCAACTGTATCAAGTAACAAACTGTACGCATCTTGGTGTATAGATTCCATGTTAGCAAAAGATGACATCATCATCCTAGCTTCGGGCTTCTTAAAGATAGGCATGTACTTATCAATATATCCCGATGCTACGTCCACATCTGATTGAGTAAACAACCTAAAAATTTGTGTTAGTAAATGTTTTTCTTCTGGTGATATATCTTGCCAGTCTTTAACGTCTGTATGTAAAGGCACTGATTCTGGCATCCAATGCATTTGGTTTTGTAGTTTGTAATACTCATACATCCAAGGGTATTCAAACGGTTTGTAATAATCTCTAGTTTTTAATAAGCTCATAGTTTTTCCTTAACCCTCACAGGCTATACATTCCACATCATCTAAACGAATACGTGGTATTTTAGTGTTTACGTTCTCTACGTTTCGTGCCGCATTTGTTCTGAAGTAATACAGCGATTTTAATTTGTTCATCCCATACCAATGAACATCATTCACATACTGCATGTAGTCATTGTGTATCTCTTGTGACTCTGTGCTCTTAGGTATAGTAAAGAATAGGTTGACTGACTGTGCCTGACATATAAACTTCTGTCGTTGGTGGGCATGTTCAATAATCCATATCTGATTTATTTCATTAGCAGTTTTAAATATTTCTTTTTCTTTATCATCCAATATATCTAGGTGCTGAACAGAACCTTCGTTAGCTATAATGTCCTTCCAAATATTTTCTAGTTCCTTATTCTTTAACCCCTTAGACTTAAAAACTTTTTCCAAATATTTATTCTTAACTTGGTAGCTTCCTGATAAAGTTTTATGAGTATAACAGTTAGCCCTATAAGGCTCAATACTAGGGGAAGTACCACTACATATAATACCACTACTAGCGTTAGGAGCAATAGCCAACAGGTTAGTGTTTCGATTGCCTGTACCATGTACGTCAGGAGCTTCTCCCCTTTGGACAGCAAGTTCTTTAGTAGCTTGCGTGGCTTTTGATTTAATATAAGTGAATGCTTTATGGTTGAACCCAGTTGCAAAGATACCTTCAAAAGGTATGTTCCTACCTTGGAGATAAGCATGAAAGCCCATCGCACCCAGTCCGATACTGCGTTCCCTATATGCCGAATACGCAGACTTAGTAAATCCTTCTTTACCTGCTCTAACATATTTCTGAAATCTTTTAAAGTTTGCACTGTAATCTCCTAACTGTGTTGTGTCTATAGCATTGTCAATATAATGTTGTAATATATTGTCAAGCATTGTTACTAAATCTTCGATGAAGTTATCATCCTTAGACCACAAATCAAAGTGCTCTAAGTTCACAGACGAGAGACAACATACTGCTGTTCGTTCTTCATTGGTAGGTAAAGTAATCTCCGAACAAAGGTTACTCTGTTGTATCTTTAATCCTAAATCTTTCTGTGACTTAGGTAATGCCTCGTTACATGTGTCAATGTTAATCATGTAAGGCTCACCTGTCTCTGCTCTGGCGTGGATAATTTGCCACCATAAATCTCTAGCGTTTACTATCTTAACAGCTTCGTTAGATTTAGGGTCAATCAATCTCCAGTCTTCATCTTTCTCAACAGCTTTTAAGAATGAGTTAGTAATGTTAATACCGTTGTGAAGATTAAGATTCTTCCTGTTAATATCACCGCCTGATTCTTTACGCATGTTAATGAACTCTTCAATCTCTGGGTGAGAGATGTCCATGTATGCGGCATAACTTCCTCGTCTTGTAGTGCCTTGATTAAAGGCTAACATCTGTGAGTCTACAACGTGGAGGAAAGGAATGCTTCCAGTAGAACGAGAGCCATGAGAAGTTGAAATACCATTGCTCCTAATATCGCCCCAATATCCACCGATGCCTCCACCACTACTTGCAAGCCATACGTTCTCATCATAGTGAGCAGATAAACCACCCCTGCTGTCAGGAACGTAATTGAGAAAACAACTGATAGGAAGCCCACGGCTTGTTCCCCCGTTACTAAGTATAGGAGTACTGAACATGAACCAACGAGAGGAAGCGTAGTTATAAAGCCTTTGAGCCAATTCAAAATTTGTTTCCCCTTTGTAGGTTGCTCCGTAAACGGAGGCTCTTGCGAATGCTTCTTGTGCATGTGTTTCTTTCTCCCAAAAGTATCTATCCTTTAATGTGTCGAGACTAAACTTATCAAATGTTTCTTCTCTGTTATAATCTATTTCAATTCCTAAGTAAGGCTTAGTCCCTGTCTTATCTTCCGTCATTAGTTGAGTCCTTACTAGTGTTTTTTCTTTGTACATAAAGAGCTATTATAGCATAGTGTATAATTTTAAGCAAGTCCATTTCAGATTTACCATTCTTTTTTCCGTACCTCATAGCATACTTCATAATGTTACCTACACAAAAACTTTCTCCGTGTCCTGCATCTAATATCATATCTGTTGCTTGATACTTACCACCAGAGTAATGTTGGGCATAAGTTTTGTTTACATATTCTATTATGTCTTTTATAATCTCATCTTCTTTAAATTTATAGTTCATTATTTTTCCATTCATGAGGTAAACTTTCTTCGTTATACCATTTAAAATTATTAGTCTCAGCCCACTCAGCGTGAGTTCTTTTAGTTCCATCCTTTCTTTTCTTAGCGGCTGGCATCGGAGCAAAGGGTTTTTGAAATAAGAATATTAACTCATAGTTCTTAGGCAAAGCCGTCCGTATATGAATGTACTTACTATACTCTGCAAAATCCCAGAACCTTCCTTTAGCCTCAAGCAATATAGTCTTACCTTTTATCTTCTTTACAAAGTCAGGCTCATACTTATGCTTTATTATATAGTCAATGTTATCCCAGTGATGCTCCCATTTTTTTAAGATGGTGTCATGTAAGATAGCTTCCCACATGCTATCATATCCTTTAGGGACATTAACTTTTTTAGGTCGAGGCTTTCTTGGTACTCGTCTAGACATTAACAATAGAGGAGTCGTAGTTTTTAACTAGCTTCCAATATGTTAAGATAGAATTAAACATGGCTATATGTTTAGCATGTGATTCATCGTCCCACTTATGACAAGATATCAAGCCTGTATCTTCTCTGTCTACAAAGATAGAAACTCTTTGTGGGTTATCAACGCCACACCCTTGAGCATAAGCAGACAACTGCATACCATGTTCATCATACACTAATTTAGCAGGGTCTTTACCTTCTAAGTTATCCTTTGTTTTAAAGTCAACAAAGATACCAGACTTAGAATATAAATCTATCTTACCACCATACCCTGAGTCAGCACAGAAAGAATCTTCCGCTATCCATTCTTCATTAGGAAAATGTTCATCAAGATATTTCTTGATAGCTTCATAAGGCTCACTAGTAAAAGTACCTAAGAAACCATTCTCAATTAAGTCATGGATTTGTGTCCCCCTTTCAGCGGCTTTCATACCTACCTTCTTGGAGTCGTACTTACAACGAGAAGCAAAGACATCAAACGATTCATCTTCTTTACGTTCTAAAGTAAGTGCTGAATTTAAAGCCTGATTTATTTTCCAGTTCTCTAAGGACGGCTTGGCTATCATACTTAAGATGGTAGTAACGGAAGGAACTAAGCTAAGTTTCTTAGCATCTCTAAGTGTAGTATTCCGTTGCTTACCATTAGCCCCAATCAAAGTATACTTAGGGTCACCTTCTTGTGTATACCAATGTCCTGACTCAGCCGTGAATTTATTATAGCTGTCTAATTTAGAACTGTCAACAAGTTCTTCAGTTTTATTTATCATTTTGTTCTGATTCCTTGAATGCTTTAATAACATCCGATGAGAATAATTTCTGTAGGTTTACAAGAAACATCTTACTTGCTTTGTGGTCACCACCTCGCACAGTTTTAAACGTATCTAATTTATCTACGATTGTTCTAAGTACATCTGTTTTAAATACCAGTGTACAGAATTCGTTATCACCTACACATAAGTTATGAAACCAGTAGTCAGCTTCGGTAGCTTTGATACCTGAAGGCTTGCCCCACGATTCATATTCAATACAGATGTTACCTGTCTTTTGCCACATATCTTTTTCAGACTTTACTTCTATCTTCTTATCAGTTAGCATCTCTGCTATCTTCTCTTCCCTGACTGTGCCATAAGCCAAATCTATATCGAACTTCTTTCTATTTTCTTTAGTGGGTTTCATACCAGTTATCTCCTATGTTGTATTCCCCTGTCAAAGGGCAACGCATGTTATAATATTTGCTTGCTTCTTCTATTGCTTCAACACCGAACACACCAACGCATTCAGCCTGTGATTCTTTTACTTCTATCTGCCACTCATCATGTATGTTAGCTACAAACCTAGCATCAAGAGCATTGAGACTCATCTTCTCTTGTAGGATTGTCATAGCTTTCTTCATTACGATTGCACCACCACCCTGTAATAGTGTATTCAATGCGGCATGTTGACTACGAACATATATCTTTCTGCCATCAAGACCTTTCAAGAACCCACGTTCGGAGGCTTTCTGCACTCTGTCCTTAAGTATCTTAAGTGATGGTAAGTTTTTAAGGAAGGTAGTCTTAAGTTTCTTACCCTGCTTTGCACCACCCCCTGATATTGAACCTATCTTAGCATCACCTGCCCCATACAAAAATGCATAGATGAATGTCTTCGATTCATTTCTAGTTTTAAGTCCTGCTAACTCTTGGTTTCTGCTATGTATATCTCCATGTATAACCTCATCAATATACTCTTGGTCATTCATGTAATGAGCTAACACTCTTAACTCTAAACCACTAGCATCAATACCTACTAACTTATATCCATCAGGTACTGTCCAACATGAACGACACTCTTGTCCATAAGGGCTACCAGAATTTGGAATCTGTGCCATGTTAGGACTTCGGTGCGTCATTCTAGATGTGATTGTACCGTTGGGATTAACATACCCATGTACCCTGTCACCCTTGAGTTCGTCTATCCAAGAGGTGACCTGTGCTATACGCTTCTGATAAAGAAGAAAGTCTGCAATCAACTTAGCTTCTGTGATGTGTTCAATCTTTTTAAGAGTTCCCTCGTCAACAATAGGTTGACCTGTGGGTGTAAAGTTTACAGGCTTCCAACCAAAGTCAATGAGGTACTCACCTATTTGTTTACGGCTACCTAAGTTAAACTCAACAAGCTTCTGTCTCATAAATGACTCAACATTTTGTGTTGTTAAGCAGTTGTTATATTCATCATCAGTAAGACCACGCTTAGATAACTCCCCGTCTTTTCTAATGTAAGGTGTAACTAACTTATCATCTATCAGTTTAGGTTTGAATGTACTGTGTACCTCATCCTCTACCTGTAACTGTTTGACTTTGAGTTCAGCAAGTAACTCCATAGCTTTCTTAGTATCAAAGAAGAAGCCTGTCTTCTCCTGCTGTCTCATTATATAAGCAACCTTATGCTCAAGGCTGATTGAGTCTTCACTAAACATCTTACCTTCTTTGAGTAAGTAGTTGTATACAACCTCGTTAAGTCTGACATCTTGAATACAATACTCTAACATAGCAGGTGTGTACTCATCAAAACTTATAGGCTGTTCTTGTTTAGCCATACCAACACGCCAACCCCAAGCTTTTAAACTGTGTCCACTCTCACGAACAGGGTTAAATAATCTTGACATAACTAATGTATCTTCTAACTTGTGTGTTACTTTAGCACCATGTAATTTTTCTATTACTGGTATATCATAACCTATAATGTTATGACCTATAAGAACATCCGCATCTTCCAGAAACTTAATGCCTTCTGGAATCTGCGTGTTATCAAACGTGTGTACTGCCCCACCTAATTCTTTAGCTACAATACAATGTATTACAGTGGGGTCTAAGCCATCAGCTTCTATGTCAAATATTATTTTAGAACTGTTCATTGTCGAATGTTTCCTCCTCAGATACTTCAAACAATCTACCAGTATCTGCATTGTATCGGAGACCACAAGCCAATCCTGTGTCTCCAGTGTACCTAGATTTTAGTACACGCACCTTGGTGAGGTTAGCTTCTTCAGGATTACTTGCCTGTTGATTTCTTTCCAGTGCAATCACACAGTCTGATAACTGAGCAATACCTGCTGAACCTTTGAGGTGGGAAAGAGAAACCTCTATACCCTGCTCATGTCCCTTGTCACCTGATGCTCTACGTAAGTGGGATACCAGTATCATACCTACGCCTGTCTCTTCTACCAAAGACCTCAAGCGATTCATAAGCATGTCAATACCACGCCTCTCATCACCTTCAGATAACACATTAACTAACATGTGTAAGTGGTCAACGATTACCCATTTACATTCACACCCTACAATAATATATCTAAGCTTGGCAAAGATATCATCGATGTCGGTAGCACCTAAGTGTGAGTGAATGAATACTCTACCAGAAGGGATAGCCTTATCAAACAAATCCGTAAGGGCTTCGTCTGAATAATTCTTACGCTTCTCAGATAGATAGATTCTATCGTTAGCTTCAATGGATAAGATGCCGTCAGCAGTACGTAACCAGTTCTCTTCAAGGGCTACGATACCCACGTTATCCTCTGTGTTTTTGATAAGCCAGTGTTCTAATTCTCTGGTGACACTAGACTTACCAAGACCTGTACCACCTGTCAGTGTAACTAACTCACCCTTACGCATTCCATATAGCTTCTTGTTCAGTCCTTCCCAAGGGTATGCAACACTATCCTTTACTTCTCTATGTAACCAATCACTCTTTTGTGAGGACAGTTCCATGATACCTGAAGGTGTGTATGTCTTGGCGTTCCACCATGCTTGAGTAAACTCTGTGAATTTCTTCTGCTTGAGCATCTCATTAGCATCTTTGAAGCCGTTAGGGAATGACATGATTCTAGTCTTGTTAGGCTTGAGTATCTTAGCTACAGCTTTGGCGGCTTCCTTACCTGCCTTGTCATTGTCAAAGCATAAGACTACATTGTCAAAGGACTCGACAAACTCTATGCTTTCACGTACATCCTTAACTGCTGATGATGCACCACGCTTGACGGATACCACTGCCCACTTACCTTGGAACAGTTCATCCACTGCCATAGCATCACACTCACCTTCGGTAATGGTCAGATACTTACCACCTGTATTACCATGAAGCTGTTCACCGAATAATCCAGTGCCTTCAAATGTACCATTGCAAGAAAAGTTCTTGTTGTCTACGTATCTAGTCTTAGTACCTACAACCTCACTACCATTAAAGAATGGGTAGACATGTTGAGCTACGTTATTGTTTCTGTCCTTGATAATCTTGACACCATACTTGGTTGCTGTTTTTTCAGAGATACCTCTGTCGGTTAGTGCACCGTAAGAACCAGTATAGGATGTAAGGAATGTGTTGTCGGACTTGGGTTTGGATTGGTTTGTCATATTAACTACTGTGCCTCCTTTAATAATACCATCATAGTTAGGGAAGAAAGTATTACAGCTAAAACATTTAGCAGAGCCATTCTCATTGAGAGATACAGCGTCACTGCTAGAGCAATCAGGGCAGGGTAGTTTGTGTTTAATAAATTGGGTTTGTTCTTGTATCATTCTATCTCCAGTAGAAAACGGCTAGGCTTTTACACCTAGCCTGTTAAGTTATTCAGAATCAGTATCGACTACCTCTTCTTCTTCTTGTTCAACTAATGCTTCGGGGGTATCAGCAAATAACTTTTCAAGGTTACCTCTATGTGTCGCACTAGCAAAGCTCAACGCTTCCATGACTACTTCTAACTGAGACACTTTACTAATTGTAACATTAGCATTTGCCCTAGCTTGTTCATCTTCAATCTTAGCTACATCATAAGATGTAACACCATCATCATTCTTAATACTAACAATCATTTTAAAACTCCTCTCCTTCATCAAAGAACTCAGAGCCGTCCTCGGCTTTGTATTCAACGAGGTCTACGATTTGGACAGCTTGTAAGTCGAGACTTTTACCTGCCTTACCTGCATACTCCCAAGCGTATTCGTTACATTGGACTCTAACCTTAGAGCCATTACCCACAGCAAGATTAACTTCCTGTTTGTTTTGGTCAAGCAATCGAGGTGCAGACCTAACCATTCCGTTAGGACCATTTATCTTACGCTTAACTACGATAGCAGAACCTTCATCCATCTGCTTAATGGTGTGTCCACGTGCCGCAAAGTCGTTAGCTGTTGCTTCATCAACTACAAGGTTGACTGTGTACATGGGTTCAAATGTTGTATTGGGTGTTTTAATATTTGCCCAATACGCCGTTCCGTCAATAATCATATTCTTCTCCTATGATGTTGGTTAATAAATTAAGGGAGTTGTCGAGCCAACTACTCCCAGAGTTGTGGACTGAAGCCAAACCAAATAGTTTATTATTTGGAGATAGAGGGCTTAAAGTTCTTTGGTTGCTCATCGTCATGTTGCACATGTTACACCATCTCTTTGCGGATGTCAAGCATTATTTCATCTATGGAATAGAGACCTTCATCTAACAGTTTTACATAGAAAACTTTAGGGTCAAGAGTCCATCGTGCCTCATAGCCTACTTTGTTTTCGTATAGTTCTTGTGTGTGTTTAGCAATCCAATTACAGAAATATCTATACTCATCTTCTGTTAGTCTTACAAATCCTTCATCCATATTATTCTCCTGAATTTTCTTTACTATAATGTTCTTCTAACGCTGAAGCACTATCTATTATATCATAACATGCTTGATAGATTCTATCCTTTTCATTTGTTAAATGTACATTGAATCCTATAATTAGAATTACAATCAAACATATATAACCGTAGTCTTTATTCATGTGTGTCCTCAATGTATTGTTGGTTCGTCAGCATAGCCTTGGAACGCCTCAACCAATGCTTCGTTATCTATTTCTTCACGCATTTCTCTCATGTTCTCTACATCTAAACCGTCAACGTCCCATGTCTTACTATCGAACACTCGTTTAAGTGAAAGGATAGCCTCGACTGAGGGCATCATTATAACAGTATCAATAACAGAGTACACTGAGTTACCAAAAGTTTTAATGAATTCTCTGTGATTATCTATCACCACCTCAACAATATACTCATCCATGTTTAGATACCTTTATCAATTCATCAAAGGTGTCAATGTCTGGATGTTGTTTAAGATATTTCATAATCCATTTGTCTGTCATGTATGAGATGTGTAATTGTCCTTGACCAAAGGCGTGTGTCTGTTCGGGAAGTAATCCCTCAACTGTATCAACAGTAATAGTTTCCGCTTGGTCTTCAGGCAATAGGGTACGCAACCACTCAACTTGTATGGGCTTAACTTTCTTTCTAAGTTTCTTAATCTGTTTTGAATTCATATTAGTTCCAAGCTGTGAACTCCATATGAGGAGTCTCTCTGTGTCCTTCAGGCAACCAGTGTACCACACTTTCTATGTCTTGTACAGTCAACTCTGTACCTTTGGTATCTCCCATATCATCATGGGACATAATCAAAGCACGACCTGCATAGTTTCTATTGCCAATAGTAAAGTACCTATTGTCCATAAGTAACCCTTCATCATCAAGATACATATCATCTACGTTGTTAAGCCTGACTACAGTAAAAGTTCTACAATCAATCAAGTCGTATATCTCTTTGTAATTACCAGAGTACACCGCCTCTTTAATTGTTTCATCGAATGGGTTTATAAGTATCGCTTTCATATTACCTCCAAGGTTATTATATCTTTCATATCTATATCACAATCTAAATTAATAATAAGTCTCTGACCTACACTAGCCTGTGATTTTAAATTCTTAACAGACAGGCGTTTGTCACCACGCTTAGTCTTATAAAAATTAATCTGTGAAGGTGTGCCATCATAGAAGATAGCAGGTAAGCTGTGCTTATCTCCTGCTTGCATCTCTTTATAGTCTATACCTATTACACCTGTCAAAATAATGACACTTTGATTGGCATCCATAATAGATTTATGTAGCATGGTATGTGTTAAAAGAATGTCTGCCTCTAATAACTTAGCACCTGCCTCCTCAAATATATCTTCACTCTGAATACAATACTCTAGTTCTTCTCTTCTTTGTTTATAAACTCCAGTACCTTCAATGTAATCACTATAATCATTATAAGGGTCATCGCTTATACCACATAACATTTTACTCATGTTCGTTATCCTCCAAATACATCTCAGCTATTAAGTTAATCTGTTCTCTATTTAAATCAGGATACTTTTCTTTTAATTCTTTCTTGTAATGATATAACTTTTGAGAGTCACTAACCATAAGGCAAGCACCCCACATAAGAAAGATAAAGCCTGTCGTACCTAATATAACTGCAATAATTTCTAACATTAGTTATAGTCTCCTAGTAAATTATAATCTCTATCAAGAATGTGTTGGGCTATACCCCATTTATAATCAGGGTCGCCTATGTCTCCATCATATTCTCTTAAGCTACCATCGTTAAACTTAACATGCAATGTACCCCACTTCACCCAGTAATCTGACACATCATCCCAGTCAATTAATAATTCATCGAGGTCAAATGTTATAGCCGCTTCATATATAACTTCTATATACTTGGGTTTATATTCTTCCTTCTCGTATTCTTCGTTAAGCTTATCTGCTTCTTCATCAGTTAGTTTTATGTCATTCATTATTATATCTCCTATGCTGTATGAATTACAAAGCCTGACATATCCTGTCGTGCCTTACCCTTTGCTTTAAGTCCAACAACTACATTGGGCTTGTCCTTAAATCTAATATCACTGATGTCACCATCAATAACTTCCCTGCCTTTGTAATGGATAGGCATCGTGCCCTTGAATACTACTGCGATATTGTATTTAATAGTGTCAAAGTACTGAGCATACTTACTACTTGCTTCGCTGTAACTCCATGTTAGATGATAGTTTTTATACTGCTCAACCTTTCTTGTAGGTATCTTAGTATAGTCATAGAACTGTACATCAGGGAACATCTCAAAGATATTCTGTCCATCAATCTTGATATGCTCCCATTGTATGTCACTAGTACCATTGAGTCTCAAGCAAGGAAGCTTATCTTTTTTACCACAGTATCTCACAAACTTTTGTATGTCTGCAATCAGGTAAGACATGAAGATATCTCTAGCTTCTAAATACAATTTAGTCTTACGTTCTCTGGCTAACTGTATGACATTAGTGGTTTCACCCTTCTTTATAATGCCACCCCTACCTGCTGTATTAAGACAGGCTTCCTTGCACCCTGCAATATCTTGATAAGGACATATCTTTGTATTGATTGGACTCAAGTGCAGTATCGCACTTAAGTACTCAGAATATACATTCCTGCCCTTTAGAATCTTTGGGTTACTAAAACTCAATAAACTATAACTCATATTAATATCTCCTTATATCCAAAAGCTCATCAACCATACCAGATAGTATAGTTTTTAATTCTTCTAAGTCTTTTGCATTTCTGATAGTAGCTCTATAATCACCGCCTTCACCATACTGTAAAGCACCTTCTATCATATCACCCACTTCTCTTTTAATTTCAACCGTCAAATCTATATTCATATTACCTCCTTATGAATTTTCACCATAATCTTTTGCCATTCTATCTACATCTTTACTTGATAAAGGATTAGCAATAAACAATTTCTTTTGTAACCATATAATAATAAGGTCTTTCACATGCATTGTACCATTATAAAACAAATAGTCATAACTAATTTCATCAATACAATCTTCTAACAAATCATCACGTTCTGGTAGTATCCATAAGTCTACTACATCACTAGCAAGTTTAGATAACAATACTTCTTTTTCTATGTTACTCATACTAATCTCCATTATAAAAATTAAAGAGGCACTTTACTGTGATACCTAGCACATAACAACTAAGATATCAAAGGCTTACCAGTCATCAGTCTATTGAAATTCATGACTAATCTCTGGAAGAAAGTCATTGAAGTGTTGTACTCAAAGTCATCAATCACATCAAAAGTCTGTTGAGCATCCATGTCAGTAGAAATCTCAAGCACTTGCATACCTCGGTTTTCTTTACCCAAAGCAATCTTTCTTTTAAAAAACAATGGCTTAGAAGGGTTCTCACGTTGCTTGTACAATGATGTCTTACCACCATGCCAACCTACAAAAGTCTCACCCTTAGTAACCTCATAGCGTTCCTTTGCACTACGTACCCTGACAATGTTAATGCCTAATGAGTTTGCTTTGTGCCATACAGCCTTGACTGCATAAGGTGCATCACTAATTGCTGTGGTTGTCTTACTGCCTTTCTTTGAATATGTAATCTTCATAGTCTATCTCCAATGATATAAGTTAATATTAATTGAGCAGTTTTGAAGCGATGCTCACGCTTAAATTCTAGTCTGTGTAAACGAGCTTTGATACTGATTTATCTGATAAATAACAATTCAAGTCTAATGTCCTATCAATATATTTTCCTGTGTCACAATCATATTCTTTACTATGAATAATGATATCTCTTGTTGAAAATGTTGACAAATCCTGTCGCTTTTTAATTTCAATTTTAGTTACTTTATGTATATTAATTTCCATGATTACCTCCTAATTGGTTATGTCAAGTATGTAACCCAGTGTTTCCTGAAGTTCTTTATCGGCTTCCTCTAAAGCCTCTAAAGACTCAAGATAATTCATAAGTTCTTCATGTTCATTGTCATCCATAATTATCTCCTTTATGATTAATCATTCGTTGTTGTCGCTGAGAAGTGTACCGCAACCCTGTCTGGCTGTCAAGCATTTCTCTAATCTTAAGATATATTTATTATCTTAGAAAGTTTGAATAGTCCACACAGTCCCCATTTCCATAGAGCCTTTACTTAAAAAAGTGTAGTCGGATTTAAGAAACAAGTGCTTACTTTTAGAAAACTTGTGCTGATATATAAAAGACTTGTCCTCTCTAAGTGAATGTCTCTCATTAACAAAGTAACCTAACTCATTGATATACCGTTGTGCTTTTTGTAAGTTTGTGAACTGTTTCATATTACTTGACCGCCGCTATTAAGTTATCTTTCATAGTAACATTTGCAAAAAACTCTCTACCTTTTCCAGTAATGTGAGGTCTATTTGCTCCAGTTAATACACCATTTGATAAATATTCATCACCAAACATACTAGTTTCGATGTAATTTAAACGGTTACCGATGTTTTCTGCCAATTCTTTTTTACTTTTGTAGTTAAAAACTATCATTTTATTATCTCCGTTGCTTTGTTTTACAAGGAACATCCCTTGCTGACCCGACCATCATGCCCCAAGCCGAGAATCGTGTCAAGCGTTTCACTAATCTTAAGATATATTTATAATATTAAAGTAAAAGATTAAAGATAAAACAAAAAAACTATAAATTTAACATATATTTTAAATAAATACAAACTTATTTGTAAATATTGGGTGTTTTCTTACCTAAATTAGGACATTTGTGCTGTATTTTAACCTAAATACTCCCTCAACCAACCGAACAATTTAAATACGTCCCTCAACCAACCGACCCATCTTAAGCTCGAGTCTTAAATTAACCTAATTAGGTTTAATTAACCTCTTTGGAGTGGTCGACTAGAACCCCATATAAACAGCCTTCATCATTATAAAGTAACCTGTCTTCAAAGGGAACAATAGACATAAAAAAACCTTCCAAACTCTGTAGCTTGGAAGGCTTTAAGGTTAGCTATTCTCTTTAAGATACAAATCTATCTTATCGAAATAAGCCTTCGGGAGGACTTTCTTAGTGAAAAGCTCGTTTGCCTTCTTGAAAGTGAATCGCTTTTCTTTGGCAAGACCATATAAGCAACCCTGAATCTGCTTTTGCAGTCTCCAATTCATTTTATCAGTGCTTGGGTCTTTGGCAAACTTATAGCCTAATCCCTGACATTGTTTGAATGAAGCAGGGCTTTGAAGTCTTTCTTTGTCGAAAGCGTTTATATCGAATGTATTTTCCATGGTTTATCTCCTAAGATTTATGGATTGTTGAATGCCAGCAATGTAGTCTTGCAAGCGGTTAAAGTCAGATGCATCATTGCATCTAATTCCCAATGCTTCGATGCCACTTAAGAGTAAACTCAAGGTGCACATCTCGGCTGTTGAAACTGTAGAAAACTCTAAGGTTTCGTTGTTTGCATAAGTAATTAGTATCATTATTTTCTCCTTATAATTTCTTTACAAGATTAAAACATGGAGATTTTCAAGATACAAATGCTTGAGCTTTTATGAAGCTTTAGCGTAGTAAAAGGTTTTACTTGTAAACATTTGTATCTTGAAAATCTTTATGTTCTTGTAAACCAGAAATTGTTAGGAGGAAATGGTGGTGCTGATTACGCAAACAACGGAAACTTAGTAAGTTTTCAAGGTTTTAATAGTTGAGATGGGTAGCTTGAGATTTAATCGTTAGTGGGATTGGAGTGTTGGAGACATTAGATAGCCATGAGGTGTCTGACTTTAATTGCTTGGAAGGCTTTACAGTGCTGTGTGTTCAACGGTTCATAAATCTTTTTAGTTAAGCATGGGGAATACATGTTGAAAGCTTTCGAGAAAGAAAGACTTCACTGCTTCACGCATATAAAGTAATTAGGCTATAAGTTTGACAAAGACTCTCTGATATGTTATGATACTGCATCAGTGAAGGCTTTCAAGCTTGGTCTTGACAAAGAAAAGTGGTTCACTTGGGTAGACTTCAAGAGCTTTTCACTAAGAAAGTCTGGAATGTTTATCGAATAGATTTGCTTTAGCTTAGATAGCCTTGAAGTCTTCCAAGCTTCAGAGTTTGGATGACACTGATGGTCTATTGAGACCACCTCTCTCAGGTTACTAAGGGGGTGGCAGGAGACCACTCCCCCTACCCTATATATCTATAGCATGGTTACACATAATATCAGATATTGACCATTAACCAGAACTAGTTAACGCCCCGACACTAAAACCTTTAAAGTTTTATAGTCTAGGAAGTATTTATTTGAGGTGATTGTTTTGTTAGGATGGTGACAAGGGATTGTCTATATTGACCGCTGGGGGTACAATAATATTATAGCAACGAAAACTACTTTTGTCAAGCCCTAATTTAAACTTGACAATCTTTAAATACGACTGTATACTAGATTCATGGCTATACTACCAAGCATTAATCAAACAGCAACAAAAAGAGAACTGACTGAAAAGCAGAAGTCTTTCCTTACTCATCTTGTAGATACTAAAGGTGATGCAAAGAAAGCCGCAGAGCTTGCAGGTTATACCAGCCACTATCATCATGTTGTTAAGACTTTAAAGTCCGAGATACTAGAACTCACTCAAGAGATACTAGCTAACTCTGCTCCTAGAGCCGCCTTTAAAGTGGTAGAAATAATGGAGTCTACAAAGCCTGTAGTGCAAGCGGCTAATAAGCTGAGTGCGGCACAGACTTTACTAGATAGGGTAGGGGTAAGTAAGGTAGATAAGATAGATATTAATCACAGTGTAAACAGTGGTGGTATCTTTTTAATGCCAGATAAAGCCCCAGTAGTAATAGAAGCAGAAGAAGCAACATATCAAGAGGTAGAAAACTAATGCCAAAAGAAAAAGATAGTAGATTAAAACGAGCAGGAGTTTCAGGATACAACAAACCTAAAGGAACACCGAGCCACCCTAAGAAGTCGCACATCGTTGTGGCTAAAGAAGGGGATAAGATTAAAACAATACGTTTTGGTCAGAAGGGTGCAAGTACTGCTGGTGCTCCTAAAGCAGGGGAGTCAGCTAAGATGAAAGCTAAGAGGAAGTCTTTTAAAGCAAGACATGGTAAGAACATTGCAAAGGGTAAGATGTCAGCCGCATATTGGGCTGATAAGGTAAAGTGGTAACATGGCACAGATAGGTAACGATGAAAAAGCTGTACCCTTACGCAGAAGTATGTACAAGACTAGTGACGGTGGTAAAGGCTCTAAGCCTAGAATAGATACAAATTCTAAACACTATAGAGATAACTGGGATATAATTTTTGGGAAGAAAAATGACAGCAAAAAAGAAAAGTAAGTCAACCGTAAACAGTTCTGGTAATTATACCAAACCAAGTATGCGTAAGAGACTTTTCGAGAAGATTAAGCGTGGCACTAAAGGTGGTAACGCTGGACAATGGTCTGCTCGAAAAGCCCAGCTCTTAGCAAAAGAGTACAAAGCCGCTGGTGGTGGCTATAAGTGAGAGTAGGCTTTACATGTTCTGCCTTTGATTTATTACATTCGGGACATGTTGCTATGTTACGTAATGCTAAAGAACAATGTGACTACCTTATAGTAGGGTTACAATTAGACCCTTCACTGGATAGAACAGATAAAAATGCTCCAGTACAAACAATAGTTGAAAGGTATACTCAACTTAATGCAATAGGATATATAGATGAAATCATACCCTATATAACCGAACAAGATTTAGAAGATATCTTATCTATGTATCATATAGATGTAAGAATACTAGGTGAAGAATATCTAGAGAAAGACTTTACTGGAAAAGATATTTGTAAGAAAAGAAATATACAGAATTATTTTAACGAAAGGTCGCACAGGTTTTCTTCTAGCGATTTAAAAAATAGAATAATAAATCAAAAAACTTTACAGGAGGAGAAATAAAATGGATAAAATAAGAAACATTTACAACAAATGTAAACTATATGTAACAAAATGGTACAAGAATAGCTTTCTAGCAGAAGAATATACGCCAGTAGTTAAACCTAAAACCAAACCAAAAACAAAGCCAAGAGCTAAAGCAAATGCCAAATCTAAAAAAACCACAACAAAGTCTTAAGGCTTGGACTAAGCAGAAATGGACTACTAAGAGTGGTAAGAAATCGTCTGAGACAGGTGAGAGATATCTCCCGAAGAAGGCGATTGGTGCACTTTCAAATGCAGAGTACGCAAGAACCACAAAGAAAAAGCGAGAAGACACTGCCAAAGGAAAACAACATTCTAAGCAACCCAAAAAAGTAGCTAGTAAAACAAGGCAGTATAGGAAAGTAAAATGAAAGACGGCTATATAACCAGAACATCCTCAACCATTCCCTTTGGGTATGAGTTAGAGAGTGAGTTTGGTTCTTTCTTAAAACCTATTGACGAAGAGTTGGAGGTTCTTAGAGAAGTATCAGAGTCAGTTTTTCACGGAGAGATTAGTCTAGGTATTGGAGTAGACTGGTTAGAAGCAGAGACAGGACGAAAGATGTCTAGACCAGGATTAAAAAAGCACGTAGATAAATTATATGGCAGATAAAACTAAAAATTACTTGACAAATGCAGATGGGACTTATATACTAAAGAAAGATGGTACTCCACGACTTAAGTCAGGGAGACCAAAGAACACTGAACTTTCTGATATACAGTTGGCTTTACAAGTTAAAAGCAAGTTACAGAAGAAAAGTAAGAAGGTTCAGAAGCTAACAAGAAGTTTAGCAAGAGTCAAGAAAGAGTTTGACAAAGAAGAGAAAGTTTTAACATCTAATGTTTTAACAGAGTCGGAAACCAAAGAGTTACCTGACGCTATACAACAACATTTAGATACCACTGGTTCTCATGTGGCTTTTATGCCAAACGAAGGACCACAGACAGACTTTCTTGCCGCAGGTGAGAAGGATGTTCTTTACGGTGGTGCGGCAGGTGGTGGTAAAAGTTTTGCAATGTTAATAGACCCATTGCGATACTGTCACATTGCAGAGCACAGAGCTTTGATATTAAGAAGGTCTATGCCAGAATTACGAGAACTGATAGATAAGTCTCGTGAGCTTTACCCGATAGCATTTAAAGGTGCTAAGTTTAAAGAGGTAGAGAAGTTATGGCAGTTCCCTAGTGGAGCAAAGATTGAGTTTGGGTTCTTGGAACGAGATGCGGATGTTTATCGTTATCAGGGACAAGCGTACAGTTGGATAGGTTTTGATGAGATAACTCATTTACCTACAGAGTTTGGTTGGAACTACTTAGCATCACGACTAAGAACAACTAACCCAGAGATTAAGACATATCTCAGGTGTACAGCTAACCCAGGGGGTGTAGGTGCTCATTGGGTTAAGAAGAGATACGTAGAGCCAGCAGAATACAATACAAGTTTTGAAGGGCATGACGGACTCACAAGAAAGTTTATACCAGCGTTGTTGCAAGATAATCCGCACCTTGCTTTAGACGGTGAATACGAAAGGATGTTGCAATCCTTGCCAGCCATACAACGTAAACAGTTGTTGGAAGGTAACTGGGATATCTCAGAAGGTGCGGCATTTGCAGAGTTTGAAATTGAGACACATGTTATACCACCATTTGAAATACCAAGTTGGTGGGAACGAGTTAAAGCGGTAGACTACGGTTATGCCGCTGAAAGTTGTTGTCTCTGGGCTGTGATAGACCCTGAAGATAAGACCATCATAATATATAGAGAACTATACAGAAAGGGTCTAACAGGTGAAGCACTCGGAGATACCATTACAGAGATGGAAATGAGTGAGATAAGGTCCATAGCAGGTGTACTAGATACAGCCGCTTGGTCAAGGACAGGATATACAGGTCCTACGATTGGTGAAATCTTAGTTAATAAAGGACACAAACTAAGAAGAGCAGATAAGAATAGGTTAGCAGGTAAGACTCAGATACATGAGCACTTGAGAAAGAACAATAGTACAGGAAGACCTAGATTACAAATGTTTAATACATGTGTAAATCTAATAAAAGAAATACAGGCTTTGCCTCTTTCTAAGTCTAACCCTGAAGACGTTGACACTCACGCGGCTGACCACGCATACGATGCGTTAAGGTACTTGGTTATGAGTAGACCAAGAATGGACCATCCTCAAGATAGGATGTTAAGAATAAAATCAGATGTATTTAGTCCTTCTGATTCAACCTTTGGTTATTAAGACATGGCAGAAAACGAAAATACATTTTTAAACGCTAATAGTATCTACGAAGAAGTAGAAGGTGAATCTGGAGTCCAACTTACACTTGAGGAAGACCAACAAAGAAACCTTATAGGAACTATCAAAGATAGATTTGCGATTGCAGAAGATGCAAGACAAACAGATGAGACTCGTTGGCTAAAAGCTTACGAGAACTATAGAGGGCTTTACGCTAAAAATGTTAAGTTCAGAGAGTCTGAGAAGTCTAGAGTATTTGTTAAGATTACAAAAACAAAAGTCCTTGCGGCTTTTGGTCAACTAGTAGATGTTATCTTTGGTACAGGGAAATTTCCGATAGGAATTTCGGAAACTAAGATACCTGAAGGCGAAACAGACTACTCTCATTTAAATACAGCTAGTCCTACACCTAATTTAGAAACAACACCTAGACAAGATGAAGAAGAGTTACCTGACAATATTGGAAACCTTAAAGATAATCCATACGATGTGGGTTATGAGGGTGACGGTAAAGTATTAAGAGCAGGGGCTACTTACTTAAATGGAATATTTGAGGACAGCTTAGAAGACCAAGCAGAGGACGCAGGAATCCTTACAGACGGAGCTAGTCCTGACCCCCAAGCTTTAGAGTTATCTCCAGCACAAAGAGCCGCTAGGCGTATGGAAAAGCTTATACATGACCAGATAGAAGAGTCTAATGGTAATTCTGAAATGAGGAATGCTTTATTAGAGTCGGCTTTACTGGGTACAGGTATTGTAAAAGGACCGTTTAACTTTAATAAAAAGTTACACAAGTGGGATACTGATGGGGAAGGTAACAGAGAATATAACCCACTAGAAGTAAGAGTACCACGTATTGAGTTTGTTAGTTGCTGGGATTTCTATCCAGACCCTAACGCTACTAATATGGAAGAGTGTGAATATGTAATCCATAGACACAAAATGAACCGTAGTCAAGTTAGACAACTACGTAACATGCCTTACTTTGATGATGATGCAATACGTAACGCTATCCAGATGGGTGCTAACTACGTAGAAAAAGATTTTGAAAGCCAGTTAAAGGACGATTCACGAAGCGAAGATGTAAATAGTAGCTTTGAGATTCTAGAATACTGGGGAATGATGGATGCAGAATACGCCAGAGAAGTAGGAATTGACTTACCCGACAGTGTTGATGACCTAGACGAAGTACAAGTAAACATATGGACATGTGGACATTACTTACTAAGAGCAGTGTTAAATCCGTTTACTCCTTATAGATTACCTTACCACGCTTTCCCATACGAAAGAAACCCATACAACTTCTTTGGTATTGGTGTAGCAGAAAACATGGATGATTCTCAACAGATTATGAATGGTCATGCACGAATGGCTATTGACAACCTAGCAATGTCTGGGTCGTTAGTCTTTGATGTAGATGAGTCTGCTTTAGTTGGTGGACAATCGATGGAGATATATCCAGGAAAGATATTCCGTAGACAAGCAGGGATGCCAGGGCAAGCTATTCACGGATTAAAATTTCCAAATACATCACAAGAAAATTTAATGATGTTCGACAAGTTCAGGCAACTTGCAGATGAGCAAACTGGAATACCTAGTTACTCTCACGGACAGACAGGTGTGCAAAGTATGACAAGGACTGCTTCAGGTATGTCTATGTTACTTGGAGCATCTAGTTTAAATATTAAAACAGTTATCAAGAACCTTGATGACTTTTTATTAAAGCCACTAGGAGAAGCCTACTTCCAGTGGAACATGCAATTTCTAGAGGACGAGTTGGATGTCAAAGGTGATTTAGAAGTTAAGGCTACTGGTACGAATAGCTTGATGCAGAAAGAAGTAAGAAGTCAAAGATTGACAATGTTCTTACAAACTGCTCAAAATCCTGCTGTTGCACCGTTTGTTAAGATTTCTAAATTGATTAGTGAACTAGCCTACAGCCTAGACTTAGACCCTGATGAGATACTCAACAACCCCGAAGAAGCCGCTGTAATGGCACAAATAATAGGAATGCAAAATGCTGGACAAAAAAATGGCAATGAAACTCAACCCGATAGTCAACAGCCCCCAATGGGAGGACCTCAAGGAGCACCTCAAGGACCTCAAAGCCTTGGACCTACAGGCACTGGTGGTGGCAACATCGGAACAGGAAATGTTCCGCTTGCAGGGGAAGATGAGTTCTCTGGTACGCCTAGAGCAACTGGACCTACAGGTTAAAGAAGCATTAACTCGGAGAGATGAAAATGTATAAAAAGAAAGGACTACTAGAAGATGAACTCTACCACGAAGGTGGTCATGTAGACGATAAAAGAACCAAAGCTTACTCTGGGGGAATGTATAGAAAGAAGTATGCCGAAGGAGGTTCGTTACTATCAGATGATATGGAAACACACACCATGCCTGATGGAACAGAAATGGCAGGAGCAACACACGGAGAATCCGATGCGTTATTACCTGACGAAAAAATGGAAGAAGACCATTCAGAATTTATTCTTGACGAAGCACTATCTGAAGAAGAACAAGATATGCTAATGTCAAAACTAGAACAAGATGAAGAACTACAATTACTATTTGATAAAGTAGTAGGCGTAGCACAAGAATTTGCTGGTTCTGGTCCTGTAGATGGACTAGGAACAGGAGTCTCCGACAGTATACCTGCAAGGTTATCTGACGGTGAATTTGTCTTTACTGCAAAAGCGGTAGCAGAAATCGGAGAAGACGTTTTAATGTCTATGATGAAAGAAGCTGAAGCTGGTGTAGATAACAGACAAGAACTTAATGTTGGAGGAATGCTAGGTGACCCGAAGCTAGATGTTGACCCTAATGGGCAACCAGTTGAAGGTGACATGGTAGAAGATGAAATCCGTAAAGGAATGTTATCTGCAAATCCAAGATTGAGACAGCGATAGAGCCACCCTATACAGGCACTCTATCATTATAAAACCCGAAAGGCGACCTTTACATACAAGCCCTCTAGTCGACATAGAGCTACCTTGTGAACGAAGCCCTGATTAGGAGAAGATGATGACTAACACAGTCCAAAAAGAACGAAAGCCAAATCCGTATAATGCGAAAAAAGATTGGCACAATAATGATGATAAACCTTTTGTATCATCTAATAGTATGTATTTTGAAGAGCCTCAGAATAAACTTTTCGACAGCGATGACATAATGGAAGTCGGTGAAGAAGGAAGTGTAAACACTGAGGAACTGGCAAGTAAGAAGAATTCTCCTTACAAAAAGCCAGACTACAAGAAACGCTATGATGATTTAAAAAAGCATTACGATAGTAAGCTTAATGAATTTAAGTCTAGGGAAGAAGACCTACTAACTCAAGTTAAACAACCTGAATATAGAGCACCTAAATCCCCAGAAGAACTTGAAAAATTTAAGACCGACTATCCTGATGTGTACGAAGTTGTAGAAACCGTTGCTCACATGCAAAGCGAATCTAAAGCAAAAGTTCTAGAAGAACGCCTTAGTAAACTCCAAGAACGTGAAGACGATTTAATACGACAAAGTGCAGAAAAAAGGTTAATGGATAGACATCCTGATTTTGGAGATATCAGAAACAGCGATGACTTCCACGAATGGGCAAAAGAACAGCACTCATCTATCCAAGCTTGGGTATATGACAACAAAGACGATGCCGATTTAGCTTCACGTGCTCTTGATTTGTTTAAAAAGGATATGGGAATTGACGTTCCTAAGACTAAGCCATCATCAAAAAAACCGACCAGACAATCTGCGGCAGACATGGTTTCCACTAAAACAACTAGTGTGACCCCTAACTCAGAAAAAGTTTGGTCAGAAAGGGAGATTGCGTCTATGAGTATGGCAGAATTTGATAAATTTGAACAAGAAATATCAGATGCTATGCAAGAAGGCAGAATCTCAAAATAAACTATTTAACTTAGGAGAAGTATTATGGCTCAATTTTTTGAACCGTCAACAGATACAAACGCTAACTTTGCAAACTCCGTAAGTGGACAAACTAATAGTTTCTTTTTACCTTCGGTTTACTCTAAAAAGGTTCTAAACTTTTTTAGGAAAGCCTCGGTAATTGAAGCTATCACCAACACAGATTACGCTGGTGAAATTTCCTCTTTCGGAGACTCAGTAAAGATTATCAAAGAACCCGTCATTTCAGTATCAGACTACACACGTGGCTCTGACACTACTGACACAAAACTAACCGACGCTGAAATTTCTTTAGTCGTTGATAGTGCTAAAGCTTTCAAATTCATCGTAGATGATATCGAAAGCAATATGTCACATGTCAACTTTAAAGAAGTAGCTTCTAGTGCCGCCGCTTATGCTCTTAAAGATGCATACGATGCAAGTGTACTAGCTACTATGTTCGCAGGTTGTTCTGCATCATCCCCTGACCATATCATAGGTTCTGACTCAGCTACTGCTGATGCAACTATGACACACGCAACCAACTCTGTTGATTTGTTTGGTTCAGATGGAACTGGTGTAGATGCTATTGATTTAATGGCTAGAATGGCTAGACTATTAGATGACCAGAACGTACCTGAAGAAGGTCGTTGGTTTGTTGCACCTCCTTCATTCTATGAAGAGTTGTCACAATCTGGCTCTAAAATGCTTTCTGTTGACTTTAACGCAGGTCAAGGTTCAATCAGAAACGGTTTAGTATCAAGTGGAAAACTACGTGGATTCGACATGTACAAGTCTAATAACATTGCTGGCACATCAAATGCTACTGGTAAGGTTATGGCTGGACACATGAGTTCTACTGCTACTGCAAACACAATTCTTTCAACTGAAGTGTTGAGAGACCCAACATCGTTTGGTGATATTGTGCGTGGTCTACATGTCTATGGTGCGAAAGTACTTAGAGATGATGCCCTATGTAGTGCATTCTACTTAATTGACTAATTAGTCAAACTCGGAGGGGTCTTCACGGACCTCTCCACTTTTTTAGGAATAATAAATGGCTACTACATATTTAGATTTAAGTAACGAAGTATTAAGAGAACTTAACGAAGTTGTCCTAACTTCTGGAACTTTTGCTAGTGCTACAGGTATTCAAGCGTTCGTAAAGGATGCTATTAATAAATCTATATTTGATATAGCAAATGCCGAACCACAGCTACCCTTTTTCTCAGCAGGAGCTAGTGGAGGAACAGACCCTTTTTATGGAAACGTCACTGTTGCAACGACAGCAGGAACTCGATGGTTTACTTTAAAGACGGGTAGTTCTGATATTAAAACTGATTACGCATCAGTAGACTGGGATGATTTTTATCTAACAACAATAAACGTGAGTGGAGAAACTACTCCTTACGTTTCTAAAGGTTTAAAATTTTTAACACTGTCTGACTGGAAACAATATTACAGGGATAGTGAAAATGCAGACGATGCAAATGGTTCTGATGCCTCACATGGCGAACCACGATACGTTATTAAAAGTCCAGACCACAGAAAGTTTGGCTTAAGTCCAATACCCGATAAAGTTTATAACGTACACTTTTATGCTTTTACAAAGCCTACAACTTTATCTGCATACAACGATTCGATTACTATGCCAGAACAATATAGTAACGTAATCACAGCACGAACAAGATATTACGTGCATCAATTTAAAGAGAATTTACAGCAAGCTTCCTTTGCACTTGACGAGTATAAAAAGAATATGAGGACTATGAAATCTAATTTGATTAATCCTACACCTACTTATATGTCAGACGATAGGACTTACTTCTAAATGGCAGGTTCTCAACCCTTTTCCGTACCGTTAGGAGGTGGACTTAATAAGTCTACTAACTCTTTAGCGTTACTACAGACCCCAGGAGTTGCTACTAAGTTAAGAAACTTTGAAGTGTCACCAGAGGGTGGGTATCGTAGAATAAATGGATTTAGTTTATTTGGAGATACCTTACCTAATTCTGCTAATGATGTAGAAGGATTGTTAGTATACGCAGATGGCGTACTAGCTGTTGTAGGTGATGATATATTTTTTAGTCAAGACGGAGAAGATGCTTGGCTACAAGTAAACAAGGCAAGTGTTGCCTCTAGTGGTGATAACTATAGTGCGTTTACAGGAAGAAGTGAACTAGCTTTAAGTTCAATAGACCAGTGTGAGTTTGCAATCTTTGAAGGAACATCACAATATGGTGAAGTAGTTATAACAGATAAGAGTGGTTTAAACAAACCTTTCTTATTTAAAATGACTGGAACTTCTGCTAACTTAAATGCTAGAACATATTTTGTAAGTCAAATAACTATTGACGGCTCTACAAAAGCTAAGTTCTGTACAATACATGACCAACATTTAGTTGTTGCAGGAGACCCAGCCACACCTAACACTATTTATTATAGCGGCACTAATGACATAGATAGCTTTACTAGTACAGGTTCAGGTAGTGTAACATTAGAAGATAAGGTAGTAGGTCTTAAGAGTTTCCGTAACGAACTATTTATCTTCTGTAGAAACTCAATATTTAAATTACAAAATATAAATACTGCGGCTACAACGGCTGTAGTTCCTGTTACTAAAAACGTAGGTTGCTTAGACGGTCAAACAATCCAAGAGATTGCTGGTGACCTTATATTCTTAGCACCCGATGGATTCAGAACAGTTGCAGGTACATCAAGAATTGGTGACGTTGAGTTAGGCACAATTAGTCAGGCTATACAGCCTTTAGTTAATGATATTGCTAATGCCGCCAACACATTACAATTTAGTAGTGTTGTGCTTAGAGATAAGTCACAATACAGAATGTTCTATAGTACATCATCAGATACAAGTGCAACATCAAAAGGTATTATAGGAACACTTAGACCACAAGGATTTGAGTGGTCCGAAACATTAGGTATTCAAGCACCTGCTATTACATCTGGATTTGATAGTTCAGGATTAGAAAGAGTTTACCACGGTGATAGAGATGGTAAAATATTTAATCATAACTTAGGAAATAGTTTTAACGGTGCAAACATTGAAGCAGAATACCAATCACCAGATTACGATTATGGTGACTTAGGAACTCTAAAAACTCTAGACTACACTAAGATTGCTTTTACTCCAGAAGGAGATTGCCAACCAACATTAAGAGTTAGATTTGACTACGACAGTTTAGATACCCCACAACCCTCTGACGTAGTACTAACAGAAATACCAGAACCAGCTATTTTTGGAACAGCATTATTTAATGCACAAAAGTTTGGAGCAACCGAACAGCCTCTTGTAAGGCAAGGTTTGACAGGTAGTGGACATAGTAATTTTTTCAAAATATTTAGTGCAGACACTACTGCACCATATGCAATTAACGGTTTATATGTAAACTATAGACCATCAGGAAGACAATAGGAGATATAATCAATGGCTACTTATGTAAGACAGAGTTCGTTTAGTGATGGAGATACAATTACAGCGGCACTTTTTAATAACGAATTTAACCAATTAGTAAACGCTTTTGACGTAGCAACAGGACACACCCATGACGGTTCTACCGCAGGTGATGGTGGACCGCTTTCTAATTTATTTAGTAACGCTTTAGTATTTGGTACTAACACCAACAACGATATTGCAATAACTTTTAACGCCACAAGTAATGATGGTGTTTTAACGTGGATGGAAGATGAGGATTACTTTAAGTTCTCAGATGACATACTACTTACAACAACAGAAAAAGTACAGTTCAGAGACACTGCAATTTATATTAACTCTAGCACTGATGGACAACTCGATATAGTAGCCGATACCGAAATCCAAATTGCCGCTACAACTATTGATATGAACGGCAACGCAGATATCTCTGGTAACTTAGGAGTTGGTGGTAACTTAACAGTAACAGGTACAACTACATTCAATGGCGGCACAATCACTATGGGTGATGCGGCTACTGACAATGTTGTGTTTGGTGCTGACGTAGACTCTAACATTATTCCTGATGATGACGATACATATGACCTTGGTAGTTCTACACAGCAGTGGAGAAACTTATTTATTGATGGCACTGCAAACATTGACAGCCTTGTAGCTGATACAGCAGACATTAACGGTGGTACGATAGATGCCGCTAATATTACTGTAGGCTCTGGTAAAACTTTAAATGTTTCAGCAGGTACACTAACACTAGCAGATAATCAAATTTCTGGTGATAAAGTAGAAGGCGGTACAATTAACGCTACTACTATTAACACTTTAACATATGGTAGTATTACAGACGGTACTATTACAGTGACAGCTTTTGTTGATGAAGACAACATGGCTTCTAACTCAGCAACACTTATTCCAACACAGCAGTCCGTAAAAGCTTACGTAGACGCACAAGACACAGCACAAGACTTAGACC
>Ga0209634_1000298_pt1 | contig 38059 bp, 34 predicted proteins | sample LinPmetageLP40_FD_184043 | JGI IMG/M metagenome (GOLD analysis project Ga0209634, IMG submission 184043) | Marine viral communities from the Pacific Ocean - LP-40 (SPAdes) (version 2) | ecosystem: Environmental > Aquatic > Marine > Oceanic | place: Pacific Ocean | collected 2010-08-26 | reverse complement strand
GGGCAACGGACCAGATCATGTTGGCCGTGTTGGAGGATTGCAAAATCTCGGTACCGACGCGGCTTTCAATCCTGAGACCTGATGCGCCAGCGGGAAGTTCGTCCGGGGTCACAACGAAGGGACCGATCGCGCCTGTGTCGTCAAAGTTTTTACCCGGCGTCCACTGGTGCGTCTTGCGCTGGTAGTCGCGCACGGACCCATCGTTGAATACGGTATAGCCGAAGACATGGTCCAAGGCATCCGCTTCGGGGATGTGACGCCCACCTTTGCCGATAACCAGCATCAGTTCTGCTTCATAGTCCAGCTTATCGGAGCAGGATGGCCGCACCATCGGTGCTCCTGCGGCCATGATGGAATTCCTGCCCCGCATGAAGAGCGCCGGGTAATCCGGTATGTCATAGCCGCCCTCCTTGATGTGGTCAGTATAGTTCAGACCCAGACAGATGATCTTGCCCGGATCGGCAACGGGCAAGGCAGGGATGATCGATGCGACCGGGACGCGGGATGCACCCCTCATTTTTACAGCCATTGACCTTGCGAGCGCGGGAGCGGCGATCAGCGCCTTCAGATCATTGCCGACCGCAGGGTCCAATGCCGTAAGATTAATGGCTTCGTCACCTGTGACCGCAAACACGGCGGCACCGTTCGCCGTCTCGCCCACCATATATTTCATGTGCATGATCCTTGTCAGTGCGATGATATTTTGTCCGCAGTATAGGTATTCATGAGTAAGTATCGATTCATTTTGCGGGCGTGTATTGGTGGCGCAGGTTGCCAGTAAGACAGGCGTCATGTTGCGATAAGCCAAGGTCGGGCTTCGTTGCCATCTCAAGGCCAACGATGGATAAAAGGCAGTCCCAGGCCCCGCCCTTGATTCCGAAACCGCCGTCCAGGCTGGGGAAGTTCTGCGGTACGGGCCTCGTCAAACGTCGGCACAGTCATAAAGGCGACCGCTTTGTGTGGACCTTGGTGAGGCTGCTGGATAAGGCGATACCCAACAGATCAAAGCTGAGGAGGACGACAGCCCATGGATAATCCTGACATCGTATACACCAAAGTTGATGAGGCCCCGGAATTGGCTTCTGCGTCCTTTCTGCCCATCGTTCAGCGGTTTGCGTCAGAGGCGAACGTTACTGTCGGGACGCGCGACATTTCACTGGCCGGGCGCATCATCGCGACGTTCCCCGAAAACCTGACCGAGGAACAGCGCCAGACAGACGATCTTGCACACTTGGGTCAACTGGTGAAAACGCCCGAGGCGAACGTCATCAAGCTGCCCAATATCTCTGCATCTGTTCCGCAGCTGGTTGCCGCGGTCACTGAACTGCAATCGCAGGGTTACGACCTTCCGGATTATCCGGAAAATCCCGCGACCGACGCCGAAAATGCCATCCGCGCACGATATGACGCGATCAAGGGATCGGCTGTGAACCCCGTCCTGCGGGAAGGTAACTCTGATCGCCGCGCGGCTGTGGCCGTCAAAAACTATGCGCAGGCCAACCCGCATCGGATGGGCGTCTGGTCCACCGACAGCAAGACGACTGTTTCCACCATGTCAGCCGACGATTTCCGGTCGAACGAGAAATCCGCGACGCTGACCGAGGCGGCGACCGTGCGGATCGAACTGGTGGCCAAGGATGGCAGCGTAACGGTCCTGAAAGACAGCGTGTCCTATCCTGCGGGCACCGTTGTAGATGCGACGTTCATGTCGGCAAAGGCACTGGATGCATTCTTGCTGGATCAGGTTGCCGCGACCAAGGCGGCTGGTGTCCTGTTTTCCATCCACCTCAAGGCCACGATGATGAAGGTGTCGGACCCGATCATTTTCGGACATGCGGTCAAAGCGTTCCTGAAACCTGTCTTCGACCAATATGGCGATGATCTGGCAGCGGCCGGTGTCAACCCGAACTCGGGCCTTGGCGCTTTGCTGGACGTCGTGGCGACATCGCCGGAAGCCACAGAAATACAGAAGGCAATTGAGGAAGCCATTGCTGACAACCCACCATTATACATGGTCAATTCAGACAAAGGCATCACCAACCTGCACGTTCCGTCCGATGTGATCATCGACGCATCGATACCGGCGCTGATCCGGGCGGGCGGCAAGGGCTGGGGACCTGACGGGTCTGAATCGGACACCAATTGCGTGATCCCCGACAGCTCTTACGCCGCAGTCTATGACGAGGCGATCAAGAACTGTAAGTCCAACGGCGCGCTGGATCCGTCCACCGCCGGTACAGTTCAGAATGTCGGCCTTATGGCGCAGAAGGCCGAGGAGTATGGGTCGCACCCCACCACGTTCGAGATGCCAGCGGCTGGCACGGTCCGCATGGTTCTCGAGTCTGGCGATGTACTGCACGAACACGAGGTCGAGGCGGGCGACATCTGGCGCTCCGCTTCGACGCGGCAGGCTCCAATCGAAGACTGGGTGCAGTTGGCAATCGACCGGCAGGCGCTGGAAGAATGTCAGGCGATCTTTTGGCTGGACGCGTCACGCGCACATGACGCCGAACTGTTGAAATACGTAAAACCTCTGCTTGATAAGGCCGGTGTTGCAGACAAGTTCCTGATCCTGGCCCCGCGTGAAGCCACGGCCCTGTCGTTCGATACAATCCGCAAGGGCGATACATCGATTGCGGTCACGGGCAACGTATTGCGCGACTACTTGACTGACCTGTTCCCGATCCTTGAACTGGGCACATCGGCCAAGATGCTGTCGATCGTCAAGCTGATGCAGGGCGGCGGACTGTTTGAGACCGGTGCAGGCGGTTCGGCACCGAAACATGTCCAGCAGTTGGTTGAAGAAAACCATCTGCGGTGGGATTCACTGGGTGAGTTCTGCGCGCTGGGGGAAAGCCTGAAGTACCTTGCACAGGTAAAGGACAACGCCAAGGCAATGGTTCTGGGCAAGGCCGTCGATGCCGCAACCCAAGGCATTCTGGACAATGACAAGTCACCTGGCCGCAAGGTTGGCCAACCTGACAACCGGGACAGCCATTTCTATTTTGCGCTCTACTGGGCGCAGGCGTTGGCGGCACAGACTGAAGATCCCGAAATGGCAACTGCATTTGAACCGCTCGCCAAGGCACTGGCAGATAGCGAGGAAAAAATTGTGGCCGATTTTGCCGCCGTGCAGGGACGTGCGGTCGATACGGGCGGTTATTACAACACGGATGCCGCGAAAACTGCGGCGGTCATGCGCCCCTCCGCTACGCTGAACGACATCATCGGGTGAACGGATACACGACCCCGCCAGAGTAATTTGGCGGGGCTTCTTCTCAAGTGTATAATCCAGCTGAACGCGCCCGGAGTTTCACCAGCGCCAATACCGTATCAAGCGTCGGTGTGGGCGTGCCGGTCAACATTCCCAATTCTTTGACAGACCCCACCAGTGCGTCGATTTCCATCGGGCGACCGGCATCAAGGTCTTGCAGCATCGATGTGCGATGCGATCCGACCGCGGCCCCACCATCCAATCGGCGGTCAACGTCGATAGGGAATTTCACGCCCAGGATTTCAGCAATCGTCTGCGCCTCCACCATCATGGCGCGCGCCACGGCGCGTGTTCCCGGATCGGTGCACAGCACATCCAGCGTGGAGTCGGTCAGGGCCGAGATCGGGTTGAACGACAGATTACCCCACAGCTTGACCCAAATCTCATCGCGCAGCTTTGGGCGAACGGGTGCCTTTAGTCCGGCGTTGGTCAGCAATTGTGACAGGGCCACTGCGCGGTCCGACTTGCTGCCGTCAGGTTCGCCCAGTGAAAACCTGTTACCTTCGATATGGCGGACTGTGCCGGGTTCACTCACTTCTGCCGCAGGGTAGACCACGCAGCCCAAGACGTTGTCAGGTCCGATACCGTCCCACTGCGCGTTGCCCGGATCGACCGACGTCAAACGCGTGCCTTCAAGCGGGCCGCCGATTTTGTGGAAATACCACCAAGGGACACCGTTAACGCCACTTACAACTGTGCTGTCAGGCCCCAGCAGCGGCTTTATCAACGGAACGACAGGCGGAACGGAGTGCGCCTTCAACGTCATGACAACATAATCCTGTGGCCCGAGTTTCTCGGGATCATCGCTGGCCGTAATGGGCACCGTCACCGGGTCGGCCCCATGCTCCAGCAGCGTCAGCCCTTTGTCCTGCATTGCAGCAAGATGCGGTCCGCGCGCAACAAGACTGACATCCGCACCGGCCAGCGCCAGTTTCGCGCCCAGGTAACCACCGATGGCACCCGCCCCGAAAATGCAGACCTTCATGTTGTGGCAAGCCCAAGCTTTTCGGCCAAACCGATACGCTGCATCTTGCCCGTCGCCCCCTTTGGGATTTCATCCAGAATGATGACGTGGCGCGGCACTTTGAAATCGGCAAGCCGTTCAGCGGCAAAGCTGCGGATATCGGTGTCAGTGGCCCTCTGCCCCTCGACAAGGACGACCGCTGCTGCGACGTCCTCACCCAACTTGGCGTGGGGGATGGCGAAGGTGACGACCTGGGCCACTGCCGGGTGATCAAGCAAGATACCATCGACTTCGAGCGGGCTGATCTTTTCGCCGCCGCGATTGATGATTTCCTTCAAGCGTCCTGTCAGATGCAGATACCCGGCATCATCAATCGCCCCCTGATCCCCTGTGCGAAACCAACGCGTGTCGTCGGCGATGAAGAAATTCTTTGCATTCGCGTCCGGGTTGCTTTCGTAGCCCGATGTGACGTTCGCTCCCGAGATCACGACCTCGCCGGTGCCATCGATGATCCGGTTCTCGGCCTCATGGGCGATGCGCACCACAGGTCCGGCTGCGATGCCAACCGATCCGGGGATCTGCGCCCCGCGTGCCAGAGGGTTGCTGGTCATCTGATGCGTGGCTTCTGTCATGCCATAGGCCTCGATCACCGGGGCGTTGAACGTATCGGCCAGTGCCGTCATTACCTGCGCGGGAAGCGAGGCTGACGACGATCGCAGAAACCGCAACGGTGTGGTCGCTATGATGTCGGCGTTCCGCGCCGCACGTGACAGGATCGCCTGGTGCATTGTCGGAACGGCCGTGTACCACGTTGGCATTGCCGTATTCATCCAGCCGAAAAATTTTAGCGCGTCAAAGCCGGGGGCGCACCAAACGGATGCACCCGAGGCCAGCGATGCAGACACTGCCGCGATCAGCCCGTGTATATGGAACAGTGGCATCACGTTCAGGCAGCGATCGACCGATGTCAGTGCAAGAGACGTCTGAATGTTGCGGGCCGATGCGACAAGGTTCGACTGTGACAGGGGTACGATCTTGGGTCGCGATGTCGTGCCAGACGTGTGCAGGATCAGCGCGGTGCTATCCGGTCCCGGCGACCCCGCTGCGGCAGGGGTATCTGCCGCAGCGTCGGGCACAAGCTGGAAGACCCCCGCCGGATCGCTTGGATCAGCATGCAACCGTAATATGTCCACCCCGCAGTCCTGTGCGGCCCGCACCGCAGGGCCATCGTCGCCTGCCTGCGCGACCAATGCTTTGGCCTTCAGATCCGTAAGATAGAATGCGTATTCATCCAGTCGGTAGGCCGGGTTCAGCGGCGCGGTAATGGCCGCTTGCGCGACGGTCACAAAGGCTGTCGCCATCTCTGGTCCGTTCGGCAACACGATCGCGACACGCTCATGTGCGCCGATCCCGGCTGCGCGCAGTCGGTCGGTGATTTGATAACCTAACGCCCGCAGCCCCCCGTAGGTCAGCCAATCGCGGTCAGGCGCGCCGATAGCAGGAAGGTCAGCATCATGAGACGCAAGAAGTGAATGCAGGGTCGTTGACATTTCAAAACCCCGCTTCAATGGATCTGATCAACGGCTTGCAGCATAATATGACACTTTCCTTTCCAGATAACCCAGGAATTCGGAAATGGTGAATGCCAGTGCGAACAGCACGATAAGCACTGCCCAGAAATGCGACATCAGAAAATTCGAAGCATAAAGTTCAAACAATGCGCCAAAGCCAACGATTGATATCAGAAGCTGCCCGATAATAACGCCCTTAACGGCGCGGATAACTCCAATCCGCACTCCACCAAGAATTTCCGGCAAGGCGGCCCAGAAATAGACTTTCGTGAAGGCATCCATAGGTGACGCGCCAAAGCTGGTGGACATTTCAATCAGGGACCGGTTGATCTGACGTACACCTGCGCGGGTGTTCAGGATAATGATCCATATGCCAAAAAGCGTCGTCGTGATGATGATCGATTTTAGCCCAAACCCAAATAATACCATGAGCACGGGAACCAGCGCAGTCAGCGGTGCGCTGACAAAAATATTTACCCAGGGCAGCAGCAACTCATCCAGCAGACGGCTGCGACCCATGAAAATTCCGATGGGAATGCCAATTACGATAGCAAAGAAAACCCCACCAAGGAACGCCACAGCGGTTTCATACAGTGCTTTGGTAAAAGCAGGCGTGCCGATGATATTGAACAGCGTTACAAAAACCTCCGACAGTGGCGGGACAAAGAACGTCAGCTCCAACTGACCGGTAATTTCCCAAAGTAGACCCCAAATAAGCAGGGATGACATATTTGGAAGTTTATATCCCTTGAACCACACTTGAGCCCCCTATTCCACATAAGCGCGCAGTGACGCCCATATCTGATCCACGATATCAAGGTATTCAGGGGCCCGACGAATACTTTCGACCCCTATGGCACGATTGATATTTGGACGTATAATCTCGTGAACGCGGCTTGGCCGCGGTAATAGCAAGGCGATTTGGTCGGAACAGTAGACCGCTTCTTCGATAGAGTGGGTGACAAAGATGAACGTTTTGTTCTCATTCGCAACAAGTGCCAGCAAATCTTCCTGGAACTTGCGCCGGGTCTGTTCATCAACGGCTGAAAACGGCTCGTCCAGCAGTAACACATTTGCATCAACCGAAAGGGCACGTGCAAGGCCGACACGTTGACGCATACCTCCCGAAAGCTCGTGAGGATACGCTCCTTCAAACCCTGCGAGTCCGACGTCGTTGATATACTTGGCCGCCTTGTCTTCACGTTCCGATTTCGCCACGCCTCGCAATTCCAACCCGAATGCCACATTGCGCATGACACTGGCCCAGGGCAGCAATGCGAAATCCTGAAAGACAAAGGCACGGTTTGGGCCTGGACCGGTTACGGGTTTACCGTTGACGATAATCTTTCCGGTATCAGACTTTAGCAGGCCAGCAATGATCTTCAGGAGTGTGGTTTTCCCACAGCCGGATGGTCCGAGGAGAGAGGTCAGTTGCCCGCGTGGAAAATCGAGTGACATATTCTTGAGCGCTTCGACTGCGCCATAGTTTTTGGATACACCCTGCACTGAAACGGCGATGTCCTGTTCCAGCGATTGCGCGTCGGCGAAGGCACTCTCAGTCTGAGACATAACCACGATCATTTCCTTTGAAGAGAATATTTTCTGTTTTTTCCAGCAGATTCAGAAACAGGACAGCGAGTAGAATAATAGAAAAGATGGCCGCGTACATGCTGGGATAATCGGCGACAGAGCGACTGTAAGATATGATGTCACCGACACCGGTCGGGGTGATTTTCAACTCGGCGAGGATTGCACCGATGAACCCGGCAGACACACCCAGGCGAAGACCAGAAAAAATCACCGGACTGGCTGCGGGAATAATGATCTTCAGCAGAATATGTCGATCCTTTGCTAGAAACGACTTTGCCATTTCTTTCATCGACGCTGGTGTATTTCGCACGGCACTGCTGGTGCTCAGCACGATTACCGGCATGGACATGATGCAGACAACGAATACCTTCGACGTCAGCCCAATCCCGTAGACCATGACCAATAGCGGGATCAAGGCCGCAAGTGGGGCAGCCTGCATCACAATGAATATAGGAGAAAACAGCCATTCGAACCGTGTACTCAAGCCGATCCAAAGACCAAAGCCGATGCCAAGAACGGTCGATATTGCAACACCTGTAATCAAGGGTTTCAGCGTTTCGGCGTAAGCCACGAATATGCTGCCATCGAATGTCATGCGAGCCAGTGCGGTCATAGATTCAATGAACGTAGGAAAGGCATAGCTGACGGGGATACGGCCCGCAATTTCCCACGCGCCGAAAACCAAGAGCGCGGAGAGGACTTTCAAAAGGAGCGATCGATGTTTCATGACACCTCGGAGGACTGCAAAAGCGAGTAAGGAGCTGTCACCGACAAATTGAAATGCCAGTGACAGCGGTCAGGCTACTTCGCTACGGCATCCAATGGAGCAAGATACCAGAAATCCTCGATATTCATTTCGGCAGGATCGCCGTCCAACTGCCCGGACGCTGAATACCATTCGAGGTCGGCCATCGCCGCAGTGCGACCGCCACCATTGGGGTCATACAAACCACCTTCCACCGCTTCGGTGTAAAAGTCGTCAAGCGTGGCCAATATCTCGCCAGGAAGCTGACCGATAGGGCCATCGGGATTGGTTTCGCGGCTGATTATCGTCGGATCCTCTGCCATATCCTGCCAAACGCTGGCCAAGGCTGCGACAAGAATATTCACCTGCTCGCTGTTTTCCTGAATCCAGTCGAGATTAGCAAACAGCGCCTCATCGCTGGCATCGACATCGAACATGGGCAACACGTTAAAACGGTCGCCAGCCTCTGCGATGATCTTGTTCTTGTTTGACAGATCAAGGATCGTAGCCTGCGCTTGACCGGCAAGCATTGCCACAACCCGATTGGAAGATCCTGGTACGTAAGACCGCTCTCCAAACTTCATATCCATCCGGCTTTCAATGACATTGGCGATGGAGTCAGTGCCGCCGCCACGCGAATGCAGCATAATCGGCTGACCATCAAGCTGGTTGAGTTCGGTGTATTCTTCGACGGCGACAGGGAAGAATTTCAGCTTAGAAAGCTGAAAGATGATACGGAGCGGTGCCCGGCTGCGCTGCATTGCCGAATAGGGCGTGCCGAAGCCGATATCCATCTGGCCGCTCAGGATTGCCTGGATAGCCAGCTCTTCATCTGAAAACGCGGTCCATTCATATTCGAGGCCATTCGCCTTGGCCCGCTCCAGGGCGACGAAGAAAGCGGCCAATTCATCCGACGGTGTTTCAGCAAGTGCAATCTTGATTGGCTCGGCCTGTGCTGCTGTAAACGTCATGGCAACAGCCAATGGAACAGCCAGCGCAGTTTGCGCGAATTTCTTGACAAAATGTTTCATGGTTCTCCTCCCAGTGAACTCTAATCTTGATTATTCTTGCCGGGGTGGCGCCGTTTGAAGCTTGTCCTCGATCTGTATTTAGTTGCTATGCGTCCTTGAAAAGACGGTCCGAAACCGAACGCAAGTGGGTCCGCATTGCATCATGTGCGGCATCAGCATCCCGGGCGGCGATCGCTGCCACGATTGCATCGTGCTCTGCAAAGCTTGTGTGGGTTGGCGATGGCCGTACACTTGAGCGCACAACGCTTCCCCAGGAAACGGCTCTCCGCACCAGATTCAACTTTTCAAACAGCGCAACGAGAAGCAGGTTATCACTGGCGGTTGCAACATGGTGGTGCAGCAGATCGTCCTGCTCTTCGTATTCGGCCCAGGTGGTGGCATCCCGAGTGCGATTCATCGCTCTTTCCATCAATCGCAGGTCATCACCCGATGCATTGATCGCCGCCTCTCGCGCAATCGCAGGTTCGATTACCAATCGGGATCGCATCATCCGGAATGGAGTTAACTTACGACCCAGGTCGACGATTTCATCCGATGAAGCGGCCGCCGCATCTTCCTCGGCAAGGAAAGTTCCCTTCCCTACGTGCCGCCAAACTGCGCCTTCACGTTCAAGCGTGTCCAGTGCCTTGCGCAGTTCTGTTCGGGTCAGGGCAAGACGCTCGGTCAACTCGCGTTCCGCTGGCAGGCGATCGCCCGACGCATACCCACCATCCGCAATGAAAGTTCGCAAAAGCTCGAGCGATGGATCGCGTTTTACGAGTTTGCTGGCGTTGAGCACGTATCCCCCTGCTGGTTGACCAATTTACGAATGATTCCGCTTCACCTGAACAAACCATTACCTGTTGGTGCGTTTAAATCAACACATATTATATTGGTTGGGATTGATCTGCCCACGCTCCCCGACTATCAGTGGCATGATCGCTTTGACTAGGGAGAACATAAGTGACTGAATTTGTTATTACACCGCCTCCGATTGCCTCCATCCCCGTTGTTGGGGGCGGGGCTTTTCCTGTTCGTCGCGTCTATTGCATTGGTCGAAATTACGCGGCCCACGCCATCGAAATGGGGCATGATCCCGATCGTGACCCGCCTTTTTTCTTTCAGAAGAACCCAAACAACTTGGACGCTACAGGCATCTTCCCTTATCCCGCGCAAAGCAGCGACGTGCATCATGAGGTCGAGCTGCTCGTCGCACTAAAGTCCGGCGGCACGAACATCACGGTTGAAGATGCGCTTGATCACGTGTGGGGCTACGCGCCGGCACTCGATATGACGCAACGCGATCTTCAGGGACTGGCCAAGAAGATGGGGCGCCCCTGGGAAATCGGCAAAGCCTTTGAGCATTCCGCACCCGTTGGGCCGTTGCAGCCTGTTGCAGATACCGGGCATCTGGACAGCGGCAAAATCGAATTGTTGGTCAATGGCGAGGTCCGGCAGACCGGTGACATGAATCAGATGATCTGGAAGGTGCCGGAGATGATTTCTTATCTGTCCGAGAATTTCGAACTGGCCCCTGGCGATGTCATCATGTCGGGTACGCCCTCTGGCGTGGGACCTGTTGCGCGGGGCGACACGATGGTTGTCACAATTGAAGGCCTGGCCGACCTGACGGTCAAGGTTGTCTAGCCCTTGACGCATCGGCTCGCAGCCGGAACTGGGCTGCGGGTGCCGTGACGTAAAGGGTTGCTGCTTGCACCTGTGAGACTGGAGGAGAGACGGCGCCTGTTCTCAAGGTGCCAGCTTGGCCACGATGCGTGTAAAGGCACCTAGTTGTGGACGTGCTGACACCAATGGTGCGCCCCGCTCGCTTGCATCGGTGTGCCACGCGTATTGGCCCGGCCAATTTCCGGCGCACCGAACCACAATTACGCGTTGATGCGTCATACCGCCGGGAACACATCTTTCGTCAACGTGAGGTAGATGTTCCGATCTCATATCCTGCGTAGGATGATGGTCATGCTTCGCCGAAACCTGTCGGCATGCAGAGCCATCTCAGGAAAAACAGTGCCACTGATCGTGGCTGTTACGTGGAATACCTCTTTGGAATGGCCGCTTGACAAGCAACAGGTCATGGCGAACCTTCACGACGGGCAGGATGGGATGACAGACCGTCTGATCTGGTTATTCCTGCATGCATTCGGCCATTACCCGGACAAACGCTGGAGGTCAGCGAGGGGATACGCGCGGATGATCCCAAGTGTCTCAATCAAGGAACGGACATCATGAGAGGCGCAGACCTTCTGGTTCAAACGCTGTCGAGAGCGGGCGTCACTCGTATATTTTCGCTGTCGGGCAATCAGATTATGCCGATCTATGATGCCTGCTTCGATGCCGGAATCGAGATCATTCATACACGCCACGAGGCCGCCGCCGTCTTCATGGCAGAGGCATATGCCCAACTGACAGGGACGGTCGGCGTGGCCATGGTGACAGCCGGAGCGGGGGCGGCGAACGCTCTGGGCCCGCTTTTCACCTGCTCGGAATCGGAAACACCTGTCCTGCTGCTCACCGGCGACTCGCCGATCGGTCAAGATAGCCGGGGCGCGTTTCAGGAGCTGGATCAGGTTCCGATGACGGCCTCTGTGACCAAGCTGTCTTTCCGACCCAAGCGCGCGACGGATTTCGGCATCGACACTGTCCGTGCCCTGCGCACCGCCTTGTCGGGCCGGTCCGGGCCCGTGCACATGGCCCTGCCCTTCGATCTGGTCGAAGCCGATGCCTCAGGCGGCGTGGTTCCTGCCGCGCCGACCAGGGAACCGATGCCCTTGTCCGCATCTGACGCGCGCGCCATCGCGCAGGCCGTTGCCAGATCTCAGTGCCCGCTGATCCTGTGTGGCCCCGCCATGAGCGAGACCCGCAATCCCGGCCAACTGGCCGCGCTGGAAGGCGCTTTGGGCGCGCCCATGATCGCCATGGAAAGCCCGCGCGGGCTGAAAGATCCGGCTTTGGGGAATGTCGCAAAAGCGTTGGGCCAGGCCGACCTGATCGTCGTATTGGGAAAACGCATCGACTTCACGCTTGGCTTCGGCGGAAGCAACGGTGTTGACCCCGCCTGCAAATGGATGGTGATCCAGGCGGACGCGACCGAGCGTGATCGCGCCCACCGCAATCTTGGTACCCGCCTGATTGCATGTTTTGCGGCCGATCCTCGCGACAGCATCGACGTTTTGGCTGGATCTGGCCAAGGTGGCCACGACGCTTGGCGCCGAGAGGTCGCAAATCTTGTCGCCGCCCGCGGCTTCAGTGCAGAAGACAACGTGCCGTCGGGCAAAATCACCCCCGCCCAGCTGTGTGCTGCGGTTCAACGCCAGATCGGCAAGGCTGAACGCTCGATTGTCATCTGCGACGGTGGCGAGTTCGGCCAGTGGGCGCAGGCCGCCACGCATGCCGATCACAGAGTGATCAACGGCATATCCGGTGCCATTGGCGGCGGACTCTGCTATGGACTCGGAGCTAAATGCGCGATGCCGGATGCCACAGTTTTCGCTTTGATGGGCGACGGCACCGTCGGCTTCCACTTTGCCGAGTTCGAGACCGCCGCACGTGTTGGAAAGCCCTATATCGTAGTCATCGGAAATGACGAACGCTGGAATGCCGAGCATCAGATCCAGCTGCGCGATTACGGCCCAGACCGCCTGATCGGCTGCGACTTGAGCGGTGCCCGATATGACAAGGCGGCGAAAGGCCTGGGCGCGCACGGAGAGTTTGTAACCGACCTGGCCGACCTGGATGCTGCGCTGGATCGCGCGGTGCAAAGCGGCAAGCCTGCTTGCGTCAACGTCCAGATCGAGGGCCTGCCGGCCCCCAGCGGGACTGCGCATTAGTCAAGCTTGAAGCCCTTGGCTTTTATGAACCGGGCAAAGTCGACCCGCTCCGGCAGGCTGTATTGACGCGCTTTGTCCATCGACCATGTATAAGCGTCGCTGGTCCCGTAACGCTCTGGGCTTCGCTGCGTCTTGTATGGCTGCACCTGCGCGCGATGCGCGTCATACTCCTGCACATCGTAGTCTGATGTCTCGCGGAACCTGTCCAGATGCACGGTCGCACGAAGCGGCAATCTGGGGCTGATCTGCGGAAGGCCGGTTGGATAGCCCAACGCAAGTGCGGCGACGGGAAATATATGATCCGGTAGCCCCAGCAGGTCGCTCACAACCTGGGCGTGATTGCGGATCGTGCTGATGGGGCAACAGCCCAGGCCCGCCGCTTCCGCTGCGACAACAAAACTTGCCAGGGCGATGCCTGCGTCCAGACTGGCGTTGAAAAATGCGTCCAGGTGGTCGTTTGCGAACCCTAACCCCTGCATATCGTGCAGTTGCCGCTGACGGCGGTTATTTGCGCAGAAAACCACCAGACTTGGCACGCCTGCAATCCAGGCTTGGGCAGATACAAGCTCCAGCAGTTGCGCTCTGAGATCGGGATCATCGACAATCACGACGTCACGCTGTTGCAGGTCGCTTTTGGACGGCGACGACAGGGCCACCGCACTTAACACTTCCATGACCTCCACAGGCACCGGATCGGGTCGAAACACCCTGCATGAGCCGCGCCTTGCGATCCCTTGCAAGACCGTATTATCGCTCAGGGATTCCGGGACATTGGGCGGGTCAGAAAAGCGCGCGTTCAAACCGTCGCGAAGTGGATCACTCATGGAATTTCAGGACGGCCTGCACAGCAGGACGCGCTTCCATTCGTGCACGGTGCGCCAGAATATTCGGGAAGGCACTTTCATCCACGCCATCCCCTTTCAGCCACCGCGTTACCAAGAACAGATACGGGTCGCAGACGGAGTATTGCTCGCCCAGGACCCAAGGTCCTTTAAGGTAACGGTTCTCAATAAACTCCGCACAGCCGGTCATATTCTCAGCGACCTTCATCCGCATGGCATTGTGGGACGCCGTGTCGTCCGACCAGCGTGCGCCGCGCATCTTGTGCGCATGGGCGACATGAACGGTCGCAGCGATATACAGGTTGAATTCCTGCGCCTGTGCAAACCCGAACGGCGTCGACGGAATCAGATTCGCAGCAGAATAGGTCTGACCGATATAGGCCAGCAATGCAGGGGCCTCGGTCAGGATGCCATCGTCCGTGACCAAGGCGGGCACACGCCCCTTTGGATTAACATTCAGATAGTCCGGCTGAAGATGGTCTTTCGCTGTGAAATCCAGCAGCCGCAACTCATACTCTGCACCGGCTTCTTCAAGAGCGATGTGAACCGGCAAAGCCGCTGTGCCCTTGGCATAATAGAGCGTGAACATCCCGTTTCCCCCTTGTTCCAAGCCCGACAATAGCGGTGGGGCGGTCTTTGGGAAGACCGCATAATTGTAATTATTAATTACACAATGGGTAAGAATTTATTCCTTTGTGTTAGAAAACCCTTCACCTATATCCATTGTCCACTGACTTTCCATCCTAAGGAGCTGCAGTTTGGCGGATAAGCACCAGATGTCTGTTTCTGTCTGGCGCGGTGCGGCTGCCGGGTCTTTTCAATCCTTTGATGTGACGATGGAAGAGAACCAGACCGTCCTCGATGTGGTTGCCTGGATTCAGCAACACGCAGACCCGACGCTGAGCTATCGCTACGCTTGCCGCGTGGGCATGTGCGGCTCTTGTGCGATGATGGTGAACGGCACCCCGCGCTGGACCTGCCGCACGCATGTCAAGAAGGTGTTGGTCGACGGCCACATGGAAATCGCACCCTTGCGCAATCTGCCGGTGATTAAGGACCTGGCCACCGACATGGACCCGTTTTTCGACAAATGGGTCGCCGCTGAAGGCCTGCACCACCCGACCCAAACCCGCCACGATCCGATCGAGGCGATTGACCCGGCCAGCGCAGCACGTGTCGAGGTCAATGCGGGCATCGAATGCATCAACTGCTCCGTCTGTTATGCCGCCTGTGATACGGTCGCCGGCAATCCCGACTACCTCGGTCCGGCCGCGCTACAAAGGGCGTGGAGCGTCTATAACGACAGCAAGGACGCGGGCAGGCAGGCCATCCTCGATGCGGTGTCCGGCGTGGGCGGCTGCCACAATTGTCACAGTCAGGGCAGTTGCGCGGTACATTGTCCGAACGAGTTGAACCCGATGAACGCCATTGCGGGACTGAAGCGCGAAACCGCCCGCAATTTCTTCAGGAGACGCGCAAGATGACATTCAGGCTCTACATGGTGCAGCGCATTTCCGCACTGATCATGGCCCCGCTGGTGCTGATGCACATCGCGGTGATGATCTACGCGATCCAGGGCGGGCTATCGGCTGCGGAAATCCTTGGCCGAACCCAGGGCAGCGTCCTGTGGTTCCTGTTTTACGGCACATTCGTCGTCGCGGTCTCGATCCATGCAGCGATCGGCCTGCGCACAGTGCTGTCTGAATGGGCGGGCCTGCGTGGAACGGCCTTGAACGCTGCCGCCTGGGCCGTCCTCTCCCTGCTCCTGATCCTCGGGATGCAGGCTGTCTACGGAGTCACAGCCACATGATACGCGGATACCGGACCCACACGCTTTGGGTGGCATTTCTGCTCCACCGTATCTCGGGCATGGCGCTGGCCCTGTTCCTGCCGCTGCATTTCTGGGTGTTGTCCTATGCGTTGACCGCGCCCGAAACGCTGGATGGCCTCCTGCGCTGGACCGATCTGGGCATCGTGAAATTCGCGGAATTCGGCCTCGTCTTCCTGCTGTCCGTCCACATGTTCGGCGGATTGCGCCTTATGGCGCTGGAATGGCTGCCCTGGACATCGGGCCAGAAAACTGCGGCTGCAAGCGCGGTTGCCGCCTCGACGCTGGTGGCAGGCGTCTTCTTTCTGAGAGCAATCTGATGCAGATCGAGAGGCATGACACCGACATCCTGATCCTCGGAACTGGCGGCGCGGGGATGTTCGCTGCCCTTCATGCGCAACAGAGCGCACCGGCTGGAACGAAGATCACGATCGCCGTCAAAGGTCTGATCGGCAAATGCGGCTGCACCCGTATGGTCCAGGGCGGCTACAACGTGGCCCTAGGTGGCGGCGATACGGTCGAGCGGCATTTCATGGATACGATCCAGGGCGGCAAATGGCTGCCCGATCAGGACATGGCCTGGAAACTTTGCGAACAGGCCGTTGTGCGCATTCGCGAGCTGGAAAACGAAATCGGCTGCTTCTTCGACCGCAATCCCGACGGCTCCCTGCACCAGAAGGCCTTCGCGGGTCAGACGGCAGACCGCACCGTCCACAAAGGCGACCTGACCGGCATCGAGATCATCAACCGGCTGATGGAGCAGATCCTCGCCCGCCCTGTCGAGAAACTGCAGGAACACCGCGCCATCGGCCTGATCCCGACCAAGGACGGCAGCGCGCTTGCAGGTGTTCTGATGATTGACATGCGCACCGGAAAATTCCGTTTCGTGCGCGCCAAGACCGTTCTTATGGGCACCGGCGGCGGGCCGACCATGTATAAATATCACACCCCCAGTGGCGACAAGACGATGGACGGTCTGGCCATGGCTTTGCGGGCGGGCCTGCCGCTGCGCGACATGGAAATGGTGCAGTTCCATCCGACCGGATTGCTGGCGGGCGACCATACCAAGATGACCGGCACCGTGCTGGAGGAAGGACTGCGTGGCGCGGGTGGGCAATTGCTGAACGGGGCCGAGAACCGTTTCATGTTCGACTACGACGCCAAAGGCGAACGCGCGACCCGCGATGTGGTCAGCCGTGGCATCTATGCGGAAATGCGCAAGTCCAACACGACCGCGAACGGCGGCGTTTACATCTCCATGTCTCACCTTGGCCCTGACAATGTCCGCGCCAAATTCCCCGGCATGGTCAAACGCTGTGCCGACAGCGGTTTCGACCTGGCCGCAGGTAAGGTCGAGGTCGTGCCGACCGCACACTACTTCATGGGCGGGGTCATCGTGGATCCGGACACCCGCACCGCGATGGAAGGCCTGTACGTGGCGGGCGAAGATGCGGGCGGGGCGCATGGCTCCAATCGCTTGGGCGGCAACGGGGTGGCGAACTCGACCGTTTACGGCGGCGTGGCGGGCGATGTGATGGGGGCGGACATTCGCAACATGGGCGCCTTGCGCGACCCTGACGAAGCCGTGCTGGAGGCCGAAGTCGCCCGCGCATTGCGTCCTCTGTCGAACAGGATCGCCCCGATCCAGCCGCTCCGCGACAAGCTACAGGAAGCGATGTGGGAAGATGTCGGTGTCATGCGCACCGAAACCGGCATGCGGCGCGGTCAGGCCCGTATCGCCGACATTCAGGCCGAGCTTATGGAGACCGGCATATCGGGCGACAACCTTGCCTTCAACCTGACATGGCACGACTGGCTAAACATGGCGTCGCTGTGCGAAATTTCCGAAGTCATAACCGAGGCGGGTCTTGCCCGCGAAAATTCCCGCGGGGCGCATTTTCGCGAGGATTTCCCCGAGAGCGGCTCGATGGAGAGCAGCTATTTTACCGTTGCAAGGCAGACTGGCGCGGAACTCGGCGTCAGTCGCGAGGACGTGAAGTTTACAATTGTTCGCCCCGGCGAAACCATCTTGCCGGAAGGCGAACCCATATCACTGGTGGAGGCCGCAGAATGATCCCGATCGACATCATCCAGAAAACCGCCGAGACTCTGATGGACAAGGCCGCCATCGAAATTCCCCAGGATTATCTGGACGGGCTGCAAGCCGCAGCAGAGGTCGAGGACGGCGATCTTTCGTCCTTCGTGTTGCAGGCGATGCTGGAAAATTACGAGGCCGCCAAGGAAGACCGCCGCGCGATGTGCGGCGATACCGGCACCCCGCGCTGGTACGTGAAAATGGGCAACGAGACTCAGATCGAAGGCGGCCCGATTGCGTTGGAAGCCGCCCTGCGCCGGGCCACCGCAAACGCCACCAACGGTGTGCCCCTGCGCCCGAACCGCGTGCATCCGCTCTGGCGTACGGACCACAACAACAATGTGGGCATTGGCGCACCCGAGATTGAATATGGCTACGAGCCGGGTGGTGAGTGGATTGACCTGATCACCGTCCACAAGGGCGGGTTGTTCGGCACGGACTACCGGATGCTGTTCCCGTCGGACGGGATCGAAGGGATCAAGCGGTTCTACCTCGACAGCCTTGTCGCATTCGGCAAGCGTGGGCTTGCCTGCCAGCCTGCCATCATCGGTATCGGGCTTGGCGGCTGCAAGGACACCTGCATGGTCCTGGGCAAACGCGCCGCCTGCCTGCGCACGGTGGGCAGCGAGAATTCCGATCCGAAAATCGCAGAGCTGGAGCGGGAGTTCAAGGAACTCGGCAACTCCATCGGCATGGGCGCAATGGGTTTCGTCGGCAAGTCGATGGTGGTCGATTGCAACATCGAGGTCGGCTATTGCCACACGGGCGGCATGCAGATGTCCGTCCACGCCTTCTGTCTGTCATCGCGCCGCGCGGTCGCGCGGGTCCATGCGGACGGACGCGTGGAATACCGCACCGACCCCGACTGGTTCACCGCCTACCAACGCCGCGAAACGGTCGAATGGGACGCCCCTGCATTGGAAGCCGCGGAATGAGCGGACCGCTTGCAGACATAAGAATCCTCGACCTTACCCATGTTCTGGCGGGGCCGTATGCCACTGGTCAACTGGCGTTGATGGGGGCCGAAGTGATCCGCGTCGAACGCCCCGGTGGCGACGATTTCGTGCGCGGGCATGGTGGCACGAAGGCGATGCGCGACGCAGGGCTTGGCGCATCCTTCCTCAGCCAGAATTCAGGGAAAAAATCCGTGGTGCTGGATCTGAAGACCACGGAGGGCCTGGATGCCGCGCTGTCACTGGTCGCGCAGGCGGATGTGCTGGTGCAGAATTTCCGTCCCGGCGTGGCAGAGCGTCTCGGTCTGGGCTTCGACGCCACCACGACGCACAAGTCCGATCTGATCTATGCAGGCCTGTCGGGCTACGGTCCGGACGGCCCCCTCGCCTCCCGCCCCGCTTATGATCATATCTTGCAGGGCGTCAGCGGGTTGATGGCCATGACCGGCAGCCCCGAAAGCGGTCCGCTGCGGGTTGGCATCCCGATCGTGGATTACGTCGCAGGCCAATCCCTTGTTGCGGCCATTCTCGCGGCCCTTTTGCAACGCGCGAAACAGCCGTCGGTGCCGCAAGAGCTTCACGTCTCCATGCTCGACGCGATGACCAACCTGATGGGCGCATATGCGGTCAACCACCAGACCACCGGGGCGCTGCGCGGGCTGGACGGCAATCGCGCGTTCTCGGACTCGCCTTTCTCCGGCCGGTTTGATTGCGCCGAGGGGCAGTTGGTCGTCACCGCCAACACGGCCGCGCAAACGGACCGACTGTGCCGTGCACTTGGGCGGCCCGAATTGGCGCAGGCCGACGCTCAGACCGTAGCGGATACGCTGACGCGCGTTTTTGCCACCATGCCCGTCGCCCACTGGGACACTTTGCTGGCTGAGGCAGATGTGCCCGCCGGTCCCGTCCTCGATCTGGGCGCGGCTTTGGCGCAACCGCAAATGGAGAACTCTCCGTGCTGGCACGATCTTCCCGTGCCGGAACTGGACCAGACCGTCCGTGTTCCCGGCCTCAGCTTCCGCGCGCCCTGGGCACCCGTCCAGCTTAAGCCCGCCCCGACGTTCGGGCGCGACACCGCCGAAATCCTGTCATCGGAGGCCGCACAATGAGCCCGCGTAAAATTCGTCTCAGCACTACGCCCACGCAAGAGGCGCTTGACGATCTGCGTCTTGGCGACATCGTCTATCTGGACGGCCTGATGTATACGGCTCGCGAGGGCGTTTACAAACGCGCGCTGGAGGACAAGGCCAACATTCCGATGGAGTTGCCGCGCGACTCGGCGGCAAACTTCCACTGCTCCCCCGCCGCGCGGATCAACCCTGACGGCACCTTCGAGATGGGGGCGGTGACCGCCACGGCGTCGTTCCGCTTCGCCAAATGGCTGCCTGAATGGATGGCGAAATCCGGTGCCAAGCTGATCATCGGCAAGGGCGGCATGACGTCGAAAGACTACAAAGCCTTCTTCGTCCCCAACGGCGCGATCTACCTCTCGACAGTCGGCTATGGCACCGGCGCGCTTTTGGGGCGCGGAGTGGAGAAGGTCGAGGCGGTCCACTGGAACGAGGAACTGGGCTTGGCCCAGGCCATGTGGGTGATCAAATGCAATAACATGGGTCCCTTCATTGTCGCCTCCGACAAGAACGGCGATTGCCTGTTCGAGCGCGAAAACGCCAAGGTCGCTCAAAATCTGGAGCGCGTCTACGAAGGGACCCGCCCCGCAACGCTCAAGAGATATGGCGAGACCGACGATCGCAGCGACGAGGTGATCTAGACCCGCGCCTCCAGGCTCAGTGTCTGGTATTGAGCCAGCTCTTCGGGCAGGTGTTCGACGCCTAGTCCCGGTGCCTCGCTGATTGCGAACAATCCGCTGCCCTGCACCCCTGCCGCATCAAATGCGTCGCGCAAGGGGTTGGGGTTCACGTCGACTTCAAGCATCCCGTCCCCGCCAACCGCCGCCAGCAGATGACCCGAGGCGATCAGCCCGATGCCGCCACCCAGGAAATGCGGGCAATAGCGCAGCCCCGCATCACGGACATTGCGGGCGACAGAGGCGCAGCCGCTCAGGCCGCCCCATTTTACGATATCGGGCTGAACCACCGACAGATGCCGCGCGGAGATTGCTGCGGCGAACTCCGTATGGCCGGCAATGTTTTCGCCACCCGCCAACGGAGTCTTGAACCCCGCTGCCAGCTCGGCCCAATCTGCGGTCGGCAAGTCGGCACGAACCGGTTCCTCAAGCCAACCCAGACCCATCGCGTCGATCTGGGCGGCATAAGACAACGCCTCATCGACGGACCACGCCTGATTGACATCGGCCATCAATTGCTCACCCGCGTGCAACGTCTCAGTCATCGTGTGCAGCGCGTTAAGGTCGCGCCTGCCGTCAAAGCCGATCTTGACCTTAAACGCGTCATGCCCTGCCGCGCGGGCCCGTGCAATCAACTCAGGTGCGGCGCCAATCGCGATGCCGCTGGCATAAGTTGGAACGGCATCTGCGGCGTCCTTGTTCAGGAACCGCGCCACCGACATGCCGTCACGACGGGCAAACATATCATGCAGGGCGATATCCAGTCCCGCGATCACTTGCCGGAAAGGTCCCCATTCGCCCGATTGCAACGCACGGATATGGGTCTGTTCGGTGAGGCGGACAAACAAGTCCTCTGCCTTGTTGACGCGCGCACCCACCACCAGATCGCAAATGTCCTGCACCAAAAGCTGCGCGCGGTGTTCTGCGGCTGCGGCGGGCCAGTTGGCGAAAATCTCTCCCCACCCGAACACACCGTCTTGGGCCGTCAGCTTGACGAAAACCGCCGGACGATCCCGCATCACCCCGAACGAGGTTGCCACCGGCACCTTAACGGGAACGCGAAAACAGACCGCTTCGACACGTTCGATCACGCAAGTCATCACAAAATTTCCCGCGCCATCAGGATCAACCCCGAAACCAGCATCATCGCGATCAGCAATCGGCGGAAATGGTCATCCGTAAGTCGCTTGAAAACCGTAATGCCAATCTGCGCAAAGATCATCGTCACCGGCAAAGCCATCATTATGTAGGTCAGCGTCTGCGCAGTGTATGTGCCCTTGACTGCGAAGACCAAAGCGGCAACGCCCAGCACCACCACGTTGAACGGTTGCAGCACCGCCCGCGTCTCGGATTTTGTCCAGGGTCGCATGGCGCACCACATCGTCGGCAGCGCACCCGACAGGGACGCCGCACCGCCCAGAACACCCCCCGAAAATCCGATCAAGACGTCGACCACCGGCGTCGGACGCTCCAGCTTTGGCAGGGACGACCGCAGGGTAAAGAACCCGCCGTAAAGGATCAGAAATCCGGCGATGATCAGCTTCAGCATATTCGGCTGCAGGACCGACAGAGCTGCAACACCCAGCGGGACACCGACCAACGCGGGCAGCACGAAGCGCATGAGACGACGTGGCTGATCCATGATCGATGCGCGTACCAACCAGACCCCTTGCAGGCCTGCGATGACCGACATGACCACCACGATGGACACCGCTTGCGCGGGGGGCATGATCTGCAGCCAAAAGCCCAATGCAAACAGAGCAGTACCAAACCCAGCCAGCCCGTTCATAAAGCCGCCCGATGCGGCACCCAATGCAAGGATCACAAAGAATTCCAGGGTCATGACCTAGCTCGTTGCCTGTGGAAATGGATCAAACCGACCCACTTTGACCGCATTCAACAGCTCGGTTTCTACTTCTTGAAGGACTCGCAATTTCACAGTGTTGGCCAGTGACATCAGCCCAAGTTCGCGCACTGGCGCATCATCACCCAGGGGAATATGCCTTACCGGCAGGGGGTTCGGTGGCAGCACGCTTCGATGCGGGACAATGGAGACGCCAAGATCGGCATGGACCATGCTCAGAATGATCTCCAGATTTTCCAGCTCCATCGTGTCCTTCACCATGATCCCCTTCACTTGCAGCCAATTGTCGATGAAATCGCTCAGCAGCGCTTTACGGGTGAAGCGGAGGTAGGGATGTGTGGCCAGAATTTCGAACGGATCGTCCGATTTGACATTGATTGACGTCAGCAGTTCCATCGGCTCCATACTGATTGGTGCCCATCGCATATTTCGGGGTACAACATGCGGCTTGGTAATCACCGCCGCATCCAGCATTCCACGTTCCAGTTCAATCAGCAGCTCCTTGGTTTGCCCCGGCGTCACGCCGATATGCAGGTCCGGAAAGCGTGCCTTGATCGATGTGATGGCAAATGGGATCAGACTCGTCAGACCTGTTGGCACGCTGCCCAGCGACAGGTTCCCGCGCAGGCCGTCATCACCCAATATCGAGGGAAGGAGATTGTCGTAAGCGGCCACAATCTCGCGGGCGCGGGTGACAATGGCGCGGCCCACGGGGGTCAATTCAGGTGTCCGCCGGGTGCGATCGAACAGGGCGACGCCCCATTCCTGCTCCAACGCCTTCATCTGTTGGCTAACTGCGGCGTGGGTGACAAACACTGCGTCGCCCGCAGCACTGAATGTGCCGTTTTCCTCGACGGCAATCAAAGTCTTGAGCATCCGGATAGACATGTGCGACACGTTTACTGTTAGTTTATCTTTCGGTAATTGTAATCAATTGCCGCTTTATACAAGAATGTCTTACCAATAGGATTTGTCAAGGATCGGCATGTCGCTGGACTTGTCGGTAAGAGAGGCTGAAGCTCAGCAGCCAGAAGTTTTTGGGAGGAAACTATGAAATTTTCGAAATTCAGTGCCTTGGGCGCTGTCGTTCTGGGACTAGCCACTGTGGCGTCCGCGGCGGAATACCCTGACCGTCCGATCAACATGATTATCCCGTTCGGCGCAGGGGGAGCTACCGACATTTCCGCGCGCACGATCGCGGAACCCCTCGGCAATGCCGTCGGCAAGCCGCTTATCATGGCAAACGTAACCGGCGCGGGGGGCGCAACCGGTTCGGTCGCCGCGATGAATGCCAAGCCCGATGGCTATACGATGGTATTCACCCGTGTCGGGTCGCACTCCGTAAACCCCGCGATGAAGGCGACCCTGCCCTATACGCTGGATGATTTCCGGTATGTGACTGTCTATGAAATCAACCCGTTCGCCTGTGCCGTCGCCGCCGACTCCGACATCAACTCGATGGACGATCTGGTCGCCAAGGCACGCGAAGGCGGGGTCAGCTTTTCGTCATCTGGCGTAGGTTCCGGCCTGCATCTCGGTGGCGTCATGGTCATGGATGCATTCGGCATCGAGGATCCCGTCAATCAGGTCACGCATATCCCGATGGATGGTGGCGGCGCCGCGGCCACGGCCGTGTTGGCGGGGACCGCGACGTTCCTGTGCACCAACTCCTCGGCCCTGGCGAGCTTCGTGGCCAACGGCCAGCTGAAACCGCTGATGGTCACCACTGCCGAACCTGTCGTGGGCTTCGACGCGCCGACCGCGGCCGATCTGGGCAAGCCCGAGCTGGAACAGCTGGTTGGTTGGACCGGGATCGCAGGTCCCAAGGATTTGCCCGATGACATCGCCGCCAAATGGGGCGAATGGATGCAGGCCGCAGCCAACGACGAAGAGTTCGTGTCCCGCATGGAGGCCGTCGGATCCATCATCAACGTGATGAGCCCGGAAGACGCCAACGATTTCATTCGCGGTCAGTACAGCACCTTCAAGGCGCTGGTCGACAGACTCGGCATGCGGATCGAAGGTTAATCCCGGATCGGCAAGACGCGCGGAGGTTTTCGCGCGTCTTTTTGTTGCAGAAGGTCGGGACATGCAAAGCATTCACAGACAAACCGCGATCGGCCTTGCGGCGCTGCTGGTGTCCGCAATCATTATTCTGATCGTCATTCCGACATGGGTCTCGTCACCCAGTAATGTGCGCAATATCGTGCTGTCGCCAGTCTTCTGGCCCTACATTCTAAGCGGGATGACAGTCCTGATCGGACTGGGCCTCGTGGTTACGGGCTTTTATTCTTCGGAAAACCTGACACATGAACCGAACGACATTCCCGGCGGATACAGGCGACTGGCGCTCATGGGCGCAATCATGGTCATCACCATGTTTGCCCTGCCTCGTCTGGGCATGGTCTGGACATCGATGCTGATCTTCGTTGCGACCGCCGCCCTGATCCGCAGTTCGCATCCGAAAACCGCACTCATCTGTGCCGTCGTCGTGCCACTGGCCCTCTATGCGTTCTTTGCCCATGTCGCCAGCGTCGCCATACCGCAGGGCGATTATGTGAGACTTCCATGAATTTTCTGGACAACATCGCCGCCGGGCTGTCGCTGGTCGGCAATCTAGAGGCCTTTGCGGCGCTGTTCCTCGGCGTTCTGATCGGCACCATTGCGGGTGCTATTCCGGGCATGTCCGCAACTATGGCGGTCGCGCTGACCTTGCCATTCACCTTCTCGATGGAGGCGATCACCGCCATCCTGCTGCTGCTGGGTGTCTACAAGGGCGGCATCTTCGGAGGAAGCATCCCGGCCATCCTGATCAAGACGCCGGGCACGCCTGCCTCCAGTGCCACGGTGCTCGACGGTTACCCGATGGCCGAAAAGGGTCAGGCAGGCAAGGCGCTGGGCATGGCACTGTGGGCCTCCTGCACGGCGGATCTGATTTCCAACCTCGCGCTGATCCTGTTCGCGGGCTGGCTGGCCTCCTTCGCACTCAACTTCGGACCGCCGGAATTTTTCACCCTGATCCTGTTCTCGCTGACGATCATCGCGGGCGTTTCGGGCAACAGCTTGTTGCGCGGGGCGCTGTCGGCGATGCTGGGCTTGCTTCTGGCCACCGTCGGGCTTGATCTGGTCTACGGCACCAACCGTTTCACTTTTGGCGATCCGAACCTGATGGGTGGTCTGAATTTCATTGCCGTGCTGATCGGTCTGTTCGCCATCCCCGAAGTATTGTCGATGGTCTGGGAACCGAAGCCGCATGTCGGCAAGACCCGCAGTCTGGGCAAAAATTCCGTGACCTTCGCCGAGTACAGACGATGCTTCAAATCCATCGTGCGAGGCAGCTTCATCGGCGTGTTCCTCGGCTCGATTCCGGGCATCGGGGCTGCCCCGGCGGCCTTCCTGTCCTATAGCGAGGCACGGCGCAAATCGCCGGTGAAGGAAAATTTCGGCAAGGGCGAGCTGGAAGGCGTGGCCGCCTCGGAGGCTGGCAACAACGGCGTTGCAGGGGCCACCCTGATCCCGCTGCTCGCGCTCGGCATACCGGGCGACGTGATTACCGCGATCATCATTGGTGCGTTCATGGTGCATGGCCTGCAACCCGGCCCGATGATGTTCATCCTGAACGTCGATATCATCTACGGGCTGTTCATCGGCCTGATCGTCAGCTCGGTCTTCCTGCTCATGATCGGCTCCGTCGCCATTCGTGGCTTCAAGTATGTGGCCGACATTCCGCGCGGCGTCCTGTTTCCCGGCGTTCTTGTCCTATGCATCTATGGCGTGTTCGCGGTGAACAATAACATCTTCGACGTGGGGGTGATGTTTGTGATGGGCTGGGTCGGTTTTGTAATGCTGCGCAACGACATTCCGGCCGCACCGTTCCTGATCGCATTCATCCTGGGCCCGCTTCTGGAAAACAATTTCCGTCAGGCGATGCTGATGTCGGGCAATTCGCCAGACATCCTGTTCCGCGGTCCGATCACATGGTTCTTCTGGGCGCTGACCCTGCTGACCATGGTTGCCATCGTTCGTGCGGGCATCCGTGCCACGAAGGACCTCAAGAAGAAGAACATCTAAGCTGTGGTCACCCAATCCCGCTTATGTTTCTGACGGATGCGGGCCGCCAGGCATGGACCATATGCTTTGGAAATCCTGTCCCTGAGGATCGGAGCTAGTCGCTGGAGTGGGTCAACTCCGGCACGTCTTTGGCCCCGGCCGATCCGCGCCCCGACAGGGACGGGTTTTCCATGAAAAAACGGTGACAGCTGAACGGGTTCACCAGCGTCGACAGATCCGCCCGCGTCCAGGCTCCTTCCGCCCCCAGAACCCAGCTTTGCGCCACATCCGCCAGATTCGCGGCCATGATCTGACTGACGATCTGCGCCTTGACCGTCGGATTCACGCATTCGACCAGCGTCTCGACCCGGCGGTTCAGGTTACGGCCCATCCAGTCTGCGGAACTGATATAGACCCTCGCTTTCTTGGCCGGAAGACCGTGCCCGTTGCCGAAACAGACGATGCGCGAATGTTCCAGAAAGCGCCCGACGACAGATTTCACACGGATATTTTCCGACAGACCGCGAACACCAGGACGGATACCGCAGATACCACGGATGACCAGATCGATGCGCACGCCCGCCTGCGACGCCGCATAAAGCGCGTCGATGATATCCGGCTCGATCACCGAATTCATCTTGGCCCAGATGACTGCCGGGCGTCCGGCACGCGCATGGTCGGCCTCGGCGGCGATCGAGGTCAGCAGATGATCTTTCATCTGGCTGGGCGAAATCGACAGGCTTTCCAGCCCATCCGGTGGCGCATAGCCCGAGATGTAGTTGAATACCTTGGTCGCATCCCGCCCAAGTGCCGCAGAGCAGGTGAACAGCGACAGGTCGGTATAGATGCGCGCCGTCATCGGGTGATAATTTCCGGTGCCAAAGTGTGTATAGGTCACCAGCCTGTCGCCCTCGCGGCGCACGACCGTGCTGATCTTGGCGTGTGTTTTCATCCGGGTGAACCCATAGACGACATGCGCGCCTGCCCGCTCCAGACGACGGGATTGCCGGATGTTCGCGGCCTCGTCGAAGCGGGCCTTCAACTCGACCAGCGCGGTGACGGTCTTGCCTTGCTCGGCCGCCTCGCACAGGGCGGCGACGATAGGGCTGTCGCGCGATGTGCGATACAGCGTCTGCTTGATGGCCAGGACATTCGGATCGTTGGCCGCCTGCGTCAGGAAGCGGACGACCATGTCAAAGGTCTCATAGGGGTGGTGCAGCAGCATGTCCTTCTGCCGGATCGCCGCGAACATGTCGCCATCGTGGTCCTGCACACGTTCGGGAACGCGCGGCGTGAAACTGGGCCACAGCAGGTCCTTGCGGTCGTCGACAACTAACTCCTTGAGCGCGGCAAGGCCGATCAGCCCGTCGACGTCGATTACTTCGTTTTCGTCAATGCCGATTTCCTCGACGATCTCGCGGCGCAGGTCGGCGGGCGCGTTGGCCGTCATCTTCAGGCGGATCACATCGCCACGGCGACGCCGCTTGAGCGCGGTCTCGAATTCCCGCACCAGATCTTCGGCCTCCTCCTCGACCTCCAGATCACTGTCGCGCAGCACACGAAATGCGCAATGACCCTTGAGGGAATAGCCCGGAAATATCTGTTCGATCTGCAACAGCAGCAGCTCTTCCAAAGGCAGGAACCGGATTGCATGGGGGGCGCCCGCGGCACCGGCCCCCTCCAGACGCAAGAAACGATTGATCTGTGTCGGGATCGGCAACAGCGCGCGCAGCGTCCGTCCGTCGGAGGTGCGCTGCAATTCGACCGCAAGTGCGAAACCTTCGTTTGGCAGAAACGGAAACGGGTGCGCCGGGTCGATGGCCAGCGGCGAGACGATGGGAAACACGTTGTTCAGAAACAGCTTCGCCATGTCACGACGTTCCGCCCCGGTCAGGTCGGCGGCGGCCAGAAGGGAAAGACCTTCCCCTTCCATCTCGGTGCGGATGGCTTTCCAGACGACCTGCTGATGCGCCAGCAGGCGGCCCGCATCCTGGTCGATCATCACCAGTTGCTCGGCAGGTGTGCGTCCATCGGCGGCGGGTGTGCGGTTTCCGGCGCGCGCCAACTCGCGCAGACCGGCGACACGGACGGTATAGAACTCATCGAGGTTCGCCGCCGAAATCGACAGGAACCGCAGGCGTTCCAGCAGAGGAACACGCGGGTTCTCGGCCTCCTCCAGCACACGCCAGTTGAACGCCAGCCAACTGCGTTCGCGGTTGAAAAACCGTTTCGGAGTGGTCCGGCGTGCCTCGTCCAGATCGATGGGATCGGGAATCGGTGCATTCAGGAAGTCGGCTGGGGGAATCGCTGTCATGGCGGGCGTCTGGGTTCGCTTTGTACCGGAAAGACGACAGGCTAGGCGGGCCTGGGTCGGGTGTCCAGCAGCCCCCGCCTCAGCCGTCCAGCAGATCGCGGGCCAGCGCCTGATTCAGAGGTACGCCGCGTTCCAGCGATTGCGCGTCCAGACGGTCGACCAAGGCGCGTGCGGCGGCAAAGCTGCGCTCCATCCGGGGCAGCAGAAAGCCGATCAGCGCGGGTTTAACCTGCAACTGCCGGTCCGCGAACAGCTTGAGCAACACCACCGACAACAAGGTATCGTCCGGGTCGTCAATGGGCGCGGGCGTCAGCGACGACAGACGGCTTTTCAGATCTGGCAGCTTCACCGGCCAATCCGATGGCGGCGTCCGCCCTGTCAGCAACAGGCCATGGCCGGTCTGCGCGCAAGCGTTCCACAGATGGAACAACGCCTCCTCGTCAACGCCGCGGTCTGCATCCTCGATCACCAGCGGTCCTTTCGCCAGATCAGGGGCCTGTGCCGCCCGAAGTCCGGTGGCAGGCAGGGTCGTCGCGCCGGTGTCGCCGGCCCAGATCTGCGCCAGATGCGACTTACCGCACCCTTCGGGCCCGATCAGCGCAAGCCTGCGGTCCGGCCAGTCCGGCCAGCTGTCCAGCAGCGCCAGCGCCGTCGCATTCGATGTCGAGATCATGAAATCATCCCGCCCCCGCGCGTCCAGCCGTGGCAGCGAGATACTCAGCTGGGTCATTGGTCGCCCGTTGACGTCCGGTCTGCGTCACGGGGCACGGAGAGTTGCGGCTCAGGGTCCGGAGGATTGCCCTGATAGAGCAGGCTGGACTTGTATTCGGCGATCCCGTGGCGCGCCACGACGCCCAGCGCCGCGGCGACCGGCACCGCGATCAGCATGCCCACGAACCCATAGATCGAGCCAAAGGCCGCAAGGGCGAACAGCAGCCATACGGGGTGAAGCCCGACAGAGCTGCCGACCAGCTTCGGCGTCAGGATATTGCCTTCCAGAAACTGACCGGAGGCGAAGATCGCCGCCACCAGCCCGATCGACGCCCAATCGCCCCAGAACTGGAACAGCGCCAGACCGATGGCAAGGCCGCCGCCGATCAGTGCACCGACATAGGGAATGAACGTGATCAGCCCGGCAATCGCGCCGACCACCAGCCCGAATTGCAGCCCGACCAGCATCAGGCCGACTGAATAATACGTGCCCAGAATCAGACAGACCGTCAGCTGACCACGTACGAAACTGGCCAGCGTTGCGTCGATTTCGCTGGCGATGCGGCGGATGCGGCCAACGTGTTCACGGGGCAGCATCTCGTCTATGCGCGCGACCATGTTGTCCCAGTCCAGCAGTAAATAGAATGCGACAACGGGAACGACGACGATGAAGACCACCGCATTCACGACACCGAAGATATAGCCCAACACCTGCTGCGCCAGCTCTCCGCCGCGGGACCGTATCGCCTCTCCCATGTCAACCAGCGCCGTTTGAATGATGCCGCCTTCGGCAACCATGTCGGGGAACCGTGCGGTCAGCCAGGCCCGAAGTGCGGCGAAGTAATCCGGGGCGACACGCACCAGAGCATTGGTCTGTTGCACCAGCATCGGGATCAGGAAGGCGACGGCGATCACCAGCACCGTCAGGCCGATCAACGTGATCACGGTCGTCGCAACGACGCGCGGCAAGCCCAGCTTCTCCAGCCTGTCCGCCAGCGGATCGAGGATATAGGCAATCGCCGCTCCCACCAGAAACGGCAACAGAACCGGCCCCAGATACCACATCAGGACAAGCAGGACGGCCAGCGTCACGCCCCAATAGGTCATCTGTTGCCGAATGGGCAGCGCCATGGTCGTCCCTCGCGTTTGCCCGTCCTAGATGCCCGTCCCGCCCCGCCGGTTCAAGCCGCGTAGGGCTCAGGGCGGGCGCGCCCTAATTCAATCGGTTCTTGACCAACGGACCGACCGCCCCAAAGTCGATCTGACCGGGATATTTTGCCTTCAGCACGCCCATGACTTTGCCCATGTCGCGCACCGATGTGGCACCCGTCTCGGAAATGGCTGCGGCAACGGCGGCCTCGACTTCGGCGTCCGACAGGCGTTTGGGCAAAAATTCCTCGATGATGCCGATTTCCTCAAGCTCGGCTTCCGCCAGCTCCAGTCGTCCACCCTCTTCATACGCGCGGGCCGATTCCTGACGTTGTTTGACCATCTTGGCCATGATCGCCGTCGCCTCGGCATCGCCGACGGTGCGACCCTCGGCGCGCAGGGCGATGTCCTGATCCTTGATCGCGGCGTTGATCAGCCGCAGCGTCCCGACCCGTCTCGCATCCTTGTCACGCATCGCTTCTTTTAGGCGCATGCCCAGTCGTTCCCGCAATTCCATCCGAACACCCTGTGCCGTTGCCTGAGGCGCGGACAGATAAACCAAGCCGGGCGTCCCGGCAAACCTTTCCGGGATCGTAAATCCTTTTCCGAAACGTCACCCGCCAGAGGTTGACCGCCCGCCGCACGCTCCCTAGAACCCGGCGAGTTTGCCCGATGCCTGCCACATCCATGCCAATCCGGAGTATTCCATGCCCCAGACCCCGACCGCCTGTCTCGCCCTTGCCGACGGCACGATCTTCAAGGGTCGCGGATTCGGCGCGACTGGCGTCGCCGTGGCCGAGTTGTGTTTCAACACCGCCATGACCGGCTATCAGGAGATCATGACCGACCCCAGCTATGCCGGACAGGTCGTGACCTTCACTTTCCCGCATATCGGCAACACCGGCACCACACCCGACGACGACGAAACGGCACAACCCGTCGCGGCCGGAATGATCGTCAAATGGGACCCGACCGACCCGTCGAACTGGCGCGCGACCAACGATCTCGAAAGCTGGCTGACCTCTGCCGGGCGCATCGGAATGGGCGGCGTCGACACCCGCCGCCTGACTCGTGCGATCCGGCAGCAGGGCGCGCCGCATGTCGCGCTGGCGCATGATCCGGAAGGTAATTTCGATATCGAGGATCTGGTGGCGCGGGCGCGCGGCTTTGCAGGTCTGGAGGGTATGGATCTGGCGGGCGAAGTCACCTGCGCCCAGTCCTATCGCTGGGATCAGACGAAATGGGCCTGGCCCGACGGTTTCGGTACATTGGATGCGCCGCGTCACAAGGTCGTGGCGATCGACTTCGGGGCCAAACGCAACATCCTGCGGTCTCTGGCATCTGTCGGCTGCGACGTCACGGTCCTGCCCGCGACCGCCACGGCCGAGGAGGTCAAGGCCCTCTCACCCGACGGCGTGTTCCTGTCGAACGGTCCGGGCGATCCCGCCGCGACCGGTGAATATGCCGTACCGATGATCCGCGAAATGGTCGCATCGGGAATACCTGTATTCGGAATTTGCCTGGGCCATCAGATGCTTGCAATGGCCTTGGGGGCCAGAACGGTCAAGATGAACCACGGCCACCACGGCGCGAACCACCCGGTTCAGCGGCGCATCGACGGCAAGGTCGAGATCACATCCATGAACCACGGCTTCACCGTCGATTCGCAAAGCCTGCCGGATGGCGTCGAGGAAACCCATGTCTCGCTGTTCGACGGGTCGAATTGCGGCATCCGCCTGTCAGGCAAGCCGGTCTTCTCGGTGCAATATCATCCCGAAGCCAGCCCCGGCCCGCATGACAGTGCCTATCTGTTCGATGATTTCGCCGCCGCGATGGATGCACGGCCTGTCTGAAGATCAGGACGTTCGTTTGTTAACAAACATTTAAGACTTGGCTGCGAAAGATAACCCGGATTGAGTTCCGGGTATTCCATGGCCACGTCCACTGCATCTGCCGCTCTACGTCCATCCGTCGATCCAGGCGATCCGGCTGCTCCCCCGCTGCGGTCTTTCGCCTCGGTCAGACCGGCGGCAGGCCTTGCCTACAGGCCCGGCTTCCGGCGACAGGCTTATGTGCGGCGACCCAAATTGGGTGAGATCCTACTCGAAATGGGGGCGATCGACGGCTCCGATCTGGCACGCGCATTGATCCTTCAACGCAGGTTATCTGCACGACTGGGCGATGTCCTGCTTCGGCGCGGTCTGGTCGACGATGAGGTTTTGGCCGATGCGCTTAGTCGCCAGCGGGGTCTCGGGCGTGCCGGACCCGCACCGCAAGGCTGCACCGCCACAGACGCGCTGGCCCGGTCACTGCCGATGGAGATCGCGCTGACGTTTCGCGCGCTTCCCTGGGACCGTGTCGGCGGCCGGACCCTGATCGTGACCTCTCGGCCCGAAGCACTAGACGATCTGCGCGCGGCCCTGCCCGAAAGCTTCGGGTCCTGCCTTTTCGCGGTTGTTACCGATGGCGCGCTGGACGCCCGCATGCATCAGGTTCACGGTGCATCGCTGGCCCGGTCCGCCGAATGTCGCGTGCCTGAAGGGCTGAGTTGTCGCCTGTGGGGCTCCCGGCCGGGGGCCGCAATACTGGCGATTTTCCTGTTGTCGGTGTTGTTGGCCACGCTGGTCTGGCCGACCGGTGCCCTCCGCATCGCGACAGCGCTCGCTTTGATGGTCATGTCCGCCAATCTCGGCCTCCGGGTCGCCGCTGCGCTGGCCATGCGGCGAAAACCCATGGGTTTCAACTCCATCAGACCGGCCGAGGAATCGGCGCGCAAGCTGCCCTGCATCACCATCCTCGTCCCTCTTCACCAGGAGCCGGATATCGCAGCGCCCTTGACCAAACGTCTGGCTCGCCTCGACTACCCAAGAGAACTTCTGGACATCTGCCTCGTGGTCGAGGCTGACGACGCGCAGACGCGCGCCGCGCTCGACCAGGCCGACCTGCCGGTCTGGATGCGGGTCATTCCGGTGCCGGATGGTCATCCGCGCACCAAACCGCGGGCCATGAACTACGCCCTGACTTTCGCCCGCGGGACCATCGTCGGCATCTACGACGCCGAGGATGCCCCGGCGGCAGACCAGCTGCTGACCGTCGCCGCACGTTTCAGGGCTGCGCCCGCCCGCGTCGCCTGCCTGCAGGGATTGCTGGATTATTACAATCCAACGCGAAACTGGATGTCCCGCTGCTTCACCATCGAATATGCCAACTGGTTCCGGCTGATCCTGCCGGGCATCGCCCGTCTGGGTCTGGTTGTGCCGCTGGGGGGGACGACGCTGTTTTTCCGGCGCTCCGCTCTGGAACGGGTCGGCGCATGGGATGCGCATAACGTTACAGAAGATGCAGACCTCGGGGTCCGGCTGGCGCGCATGGGGTATCGCACGGAAATCGTCCAGACTACCACCTTGGAGGAGGCAAACGCCTCGCCGTTCGCCTGGATCAAGCAGCGGTCGCGCTGGATGAAGGGCTATATTCTGACCTGGGCCGTGCATTCGCGGCGTCCGGCCCGGCTATGGAAAGACCTCGGGCCGCGCCGCTTTTTCGGATTTCATCTGTTGTTTCTCGGATCGATCCTGAACGCGATCCTGCTGCCCGTCCTCTGGTCGACGATCATCATGCTGTTCGGCATCCCGCATCCGATCAGCGACTGGCTGCCGGGAAACGGGGCGATTGCGCTTGGCACAATCATGGCATCCGCAACCGTCCTGTCGATCACCCTGTCCTGGATCGCCTGCTCCACGCCTCATCACCGTCGCCTGCGCCGCTGGATTCCAACGATGGAGCTATACTTTCCCTTAGCGAGTATCGCCATTCTCAAGGCTCTTACCGAAATCGTCCTGCGACCCTTTCACTGGGACAAGACCACGCATGGCGGGTTCGGAGGTGTAGATCAGGGCGATATCGGAACATTGGAAGACAGCCTGGCCTTGACCGACGCAGGGCCCCTCACACGCAACAGCGGTCGAGTGACGCGGATTGCCTGACGTCCGGCGAACGTCCCCGGATCGGGCTGACGACACACAGGTTTGAAAACGGTCCAGGCCCCATCGGATCACATGCGCCGCGCTTCTTCCTGAAGGCGCGTCTCGAACGCACGGCTGAGATGGTCGCGTACCGCATCGGCCGCCGCATCGCCGTCGCGGGCTTTGATGGCGTCGACGATCGCCAGATGTTCCGTCAGGGCCGCCGCGCCGCGCCCCTCCACCGCCAGCGAAGTCGTTGCCATCAGCGCCATTGAGCGGTGCACCGACCCCAGTTGCTGAACCAGATAGCGATTATGTGACGCCAGATGGATCTGCCCATGAAACCGCCGGTTCGCCCGCGCCAAAGCCCGTGCATCGCCCAGCAATGCCGCATCCTCGTCCACCATCCGCTGCAGCACGCGAATTTCCTCACGGGCGGCATGTTGTGCTGCCAATCGGGCGGCCAATGCCTCCAGTTCGGTCCGCACGGCATATAACTCCGCCATCTGATCATGGTTCAGCGTCGCCACCATCAGGGATCGACCATCCCGGACCAGAACCGATTGCGTTTCCAGCCGCTGCAATGCTTCGCGGACCGGCGTCCGGGAGACGCCAAACCGATCTGCCAACTCGCTTTCCACCAGACGGTCGCCGGGCTGGAAATCACCCCGGTCGATGGCGTCCAGGATCAGCGCATGCGCATCCTTCTGAGCGATCTGCCCCATGGTCGGCTCCCCCTGTTGCGCCACAGGCTAGACTCGCCATCGGCCACAGACAACCAAGCCGACAGGCAGAACGGACAATGGACAGCGGCACGACGTCATCTCGACCTTGACCCCGGTCCGCCCCCCGGTCACACCCGCTGCATGTCGCTCGCCTCCGCTTTCGATCACGTGACCACCTGGGTCTTCGACCTTGACGAAACGCTCTATCCGCCGACCTTCCCCCTGTTTCCGCAGATTGAGGCGCGGATGGCGCAATGGATCGTGGCCGAACTGGGCGTCGACCTTGCCCAGGCCGACGCGTTGCGGCGACGCTGGTGGCACGATCACGGCACCACGCTGGCCGGACTGATGCGGGAGCATGGTGCCGATCCCGCCCCGTTTCTGGCCCATGTGCATGACATCGACTTTTCCGTGCTGCGCCCCGACCCGGACCTGCGTGCCGCGCTCGCCGCCCTGCCCGGCAGACGCGTGATCTATACCAACGGCACCGCGCCCTATGCCGAAAAGGTGCTGGCCGCCCGTGGCTTGTCGGGGATGTGGGATGCGGTGCATGGCATCGAACACGCGGACCATCATCCGAAACCCGACCGCACGGCCTTCGAAACGGTCTTCGCGCGGGACAGGCTGGACCCGATGCGCAGCGCCATGTTCGAGGACAGCGCCCGCAACCTGTCCGTTCCGCACGATCTGGGCCTGGTCACGGTGCACGTCGGACCAGAGCGGGCTCCGGGCGCGCATATCCATCATCACGCGCCCGACCTGACGGCCTTTCTGCGCGCTATCGTGGCCACTGGAACGTGATGCCCCCGCGCCCTAGATGTTGCCCATGACGCTTTTCGACACCGATATCGTAATCGCGGGCGCGGGCCCTGCGGGCCTGGCGGCGGCCTGCGTACTGGGCACCGAAGGGCACCGGGTCACCTTGATCGACCCCGCCCCACCGGTCACCGGCGAAGCGGACGCCGGTGCCGACCTGCGAACGACGGCGCTGTTGCAACCGGCCCGCGATCTGCTCGCGACTGCGGGTGCCTGGGATGGGCTGACCGCCTCGGCCACACCGCTCTGGACCATGCGGATCGTCGATGCGGCGGGCGCGGCCCCCGTGAGCCGCGACTTCGAGGCCCGCGACCTGTCCGACAGGCCGTTTGGCTGGAACGTCCCCAACTGGGCCCTGCGCGATGCCCTTCTCTCGCGGGTCATGGCACTGGACACGGTCGAAACCCGGTTCGGCAGGTCGGTGACAGGGCTGTTGCAGCGCACGTCCGGCGCGCGCGTCACGCTGTCCGATGGAAGCCGGTTGACGGCGCGGTTGGTGCTGGCCTGCGATGGCAAGAACAGTCCGTTGCGCCGCATGGCCGGGATCGGGGTGCGCCGCGTCGATTACGGCCAGACCGCCCTCGTCTTCGTCGTCGGGCATGATCTGTCGCATAACGACGTGTCGGTCGAAGTGCATCGCACCGGCGGGCCGTTCACTCTGGTCCCGCTTCCGGATCGGGACGGGATGCACCGCTCATCCGTTGTCTGGATGGACGGCGCGGCACAGCAGGCAAATCGGATGTCAATGGACGCCGAGGCCTTCACGGCACAGGTGCAGGACCGGTCCGCAGATGTCATGGGGCCGCTGCGTGTGCTGTCAGACCGCGCCGCCTGGCCGATCACCTCCGCCTTGGCCGAACGTTGGACCGGGCGCCGGTTCGCCCTGGTCGCCGAGGCCGCGCATGCGATGCCGCCGATCGGGGCGCAGGGTCTGAACACATCTCTCAAGGATGTGGCCGCCCTGCGCGATCTGGGTGGCAGATCCGAAATCGGGTCGGATGGAATGCTGGATGCTTACGCCCGGTCGCGGCGGGCGGATGTCGCGTTCCGCATGGCCGGGATCGACCTGCTCAACCGCAGCTCCATCGCCGGGCTGGCCCCTGTTCAGGCCCTGCGCGGCAAGGGTCTTGCCCTGCTGCACGACCTGGCCCCGCTACGGCGCGCAACGATGCGTCTGGGGCTGGGGTCAGGCACGGGCTGAAGACGGCGCACCTCAATCCGGAAAGACCTGGTCCACGACCCGCTTCAGCCGCCCGACTGTCGCGTCCACATCCATCAGCTTGTCCAAACCGAACAGACCGATGCGGAACGTCGAGAAATCCGCCGGTTCATCGCATTGCAGCGGCACGCCCGCCGCAATCTGCATGCCGTGGGCGGCGAAGGCCTTGCCGGTTTTGATTTCCTCGGACGGAGCATAGCTGACAACCACGCCCGGCGCACCGAAGCCTTCGGCGGCAACAGACGGCACACCCTTGGCGGCTAACATTTCGCGGACCTTGGTTCCCAACTCCCACTGCGCCGACTTCAGTCGGGCAAAACCATACGCGCGCGTCTCGAACAGCGTGTCGCGAAACACGCGCAGGGCGTCGGTGGGCATCGTGGCGTGATAGGCGTGGCCGCCCGCCAGATAGGCCTCCATGATCTGCGTCCATTTCTTCAGGTCGATGGCGAAACTGTCGGAGGTGGTCGCCATGACGCGGGCGTATGCGGCGTCGGACATCAGAACCAGCCCGGCGCAGGGCGATGCGCTCCACCCCTTCTGCGGCGCGGACAGCAGCACGTCGACGCCGGTTTCCGCCATGTCGACCCAGATACATCCGGACGCGATGCAGTCCAGAACCATCAGCGCACCCACTTCATGCGCCGCGTCCGACAGCGCCTTGATGTAATCGTCGGGCAGGATCACGCCCGCGCTGGTTTCAACGTGCGGTGCGAAAACGATAT
>Ga0209634_1000295_pt1 | contig 38132 bp, 34 predicted proteins | sample LinPmetageLP40_FD_184043 | JGI IMG/M metagenome (GOLD analysis project Ga0209634, IMG submission 184043) | Marine viral communities from the Pacific Ocean - LP-40 (SPAdes) (version 2) | ecosystem: Environmental > Aquatic > Marine > Oceanic | place: Pacific Ocean | collected 2010-08-26 | reverse complement strand
AATTTTATGAACATAATTAGTATTAAATGGTAGAGATATATATCCAGGTGCTAATTATGTTCATAAAATTATTATAATTAATGGTAGAGAAGTAAATCAGAGAATAGATTTAAAGTATAGAAAAAATAACATTACATTATCTTATGGAGATATAGTTGAAAGACATATTGTTAATGGTGATCATGTTTTATTCAATCGTCAACCAACTTTACATAAACCTTCTATGATGGGACATAAAATTCATGTTTTAAATAGAGATAATATAAATACTTTTAGGTTAAATGTAAATGTTTGTAATCCATATAATGCTGATTTTGATGGTGATGAAATGAATGTACATTTAGCACAAAGTATTCAAGCTCGTACTGAACTAGCAAAGATTGCTAATGTAAAATATCAAATTATCCATGCTAAAGATTCTAATCCAATTATTGGGTGTCAACAAGATAGTTTATATGGTGCATTTGTATTATCTGATGATATAGAAATAGATTATAATTTGGCTGCTAATTTATTATGTAATACTACATCAAAGACAAAAAATAATTTAATTAAAAATAAGACAATTACCGGTGCTGAATTATTTTCACATATTATTCCACAAGGAATTAATTCTACAAAAATAAAGGGTGATAATATTACATTCCAAATTAAGAATGGTAATCTTACAAAAGGATTACTTGATAAAGCACAACTTGGTACAAAAAAAAACTCAATTGTTCATTATGTGTGGGATAAGTATGGACCAACAGAAACACAGCAATTTATTGATAATACACAAAGATTAATTTTAAATTATTTAATGAATAGAGGATTTTCTGTCGGTTTTAAAGATGTATTAATTGAAGATAAAATTACAAAATTAAATAATGAAATTATTCATAATAAAGTATTAGCATTAAAACATCAAATAACACAGTTTGAAAATGAAAAAGATTATATTAGTCCATCTGTTATCGAGTTTACTATTAGAGCAGATTTGAGTACTGTTCTACCTAATATTGGTAAAAATATTATAAGTTCATTACCTAAAGATAATGCTTTAAAAATTTTAATTACGTCTGGAGGTAAAGGTTCCCCTGTAAATATGGGACAATTGGTAGGATGTCAAGGCCAGGTTTCTCTTAATGGAGAGAGAATAAAAAAATTAGTAGAAAACAGAACTTTACCATTATTTCATTATAACGATGATACACCCATGGCGCGTGGGTTTATTACTTCTAATTTAGTTGATGGATTAAAAGGTCACGAATTCTTTTTTGCTACTATGACAGGTAGAGAAGGTTTAATAGATGGTGCTATTAAAACAGCACAAACTGGTTATGTTTCTAGAAGATTAATTAAATCATTAGAAGATTTACATGTTTATTATGATGGTACTGTAAGAACAGCAAATAATGTAGTAGTACAATATTTATACGGTGAATCAGGAATAGATACAGTAAAACAAACAGAACAAAAAATAAAATTAATTGAAATGTCAAATGTAGATATTAAAAATACATTATTATTTTCAAAAGAAGAATTAAGTAAACTTGATAAAACATTTTCAAAAAATTATAAATCACTTAATGATGATATTTATAATAAAATGATTGATTTTAGAGATAATTTAAGAGAAATTTATTATGGTACAACTTATAATTATAAAATTTTAGAAAATAGTTTTATGTTACCAGTTAATTTTTATCGTTTAACACAAGAATATACTGATAATAACGATAAAATAAATTTAGACCCAAACTATATTATTCAAAAACTTGAAGATATATTAAATAATTATGATAATAGATTATTAATTTTAATGAAGCAAAATATTAAAATATTAACTGAAGATGAAAATATGTATAAAACAATTTTTAAAATAGCTTTATATGAATATATTTCTCCAAAGAAATGTATTTTTGAATATAAGTTAACAAAAGAAAATTTTGATAAATTAATTGATGATATTATTATGTCATTTTCAAGATCAAATGTAGATCCTGGTGAAATGGTAGGTATTATAGCAGCACAATCACTTGGTGAACCTACATCTCAAATGAGTCTTGATGCTAAACACTCATCAGGTGTGATTTCAAAAGTTAAAGTTACAATAGGTTTACCTAGAGTAGAAGAATTATTTAGTTATAGTAAAAATATTAAAACCCCTCAAACAATAGTTTATTTTGATAAAAAATATAATACAAACATGAAAGATGTTAATAGAATTAGTTCATATTTTAAACACTTAACAATAGGTGAATTAATTGATTCAACTGAAATTTTTTACGATACTAATGGATCAGACGAATTATCTAAACTATTAAAAGATGACAATACCACGAATCCATTTTTTATTAATAATAATAAGATAGATATTAATAATTTACCATTTGTATTTAGATTTAAATTAAATATAGAAACACTTATGGATAAAGAAACTACTTTATTAGATATTAAAACAAAATTTATTACTTATTGGTATAATAATTTTACTACAATTAAAAATATGAAAAGAAATCTAAAAGATGTTATCAGTAATATAGATAAATTGGCTATATTAAGTAATAATAATAATATTATTCATATTAGATTTAAAATGAATAACTTTAATTATAATTTATTAACAAATTTTATGAAAATAGTTCTTGATACTATTACATTAAAAGGTATTGATAATATTAATGAAACATATATGAATAAAGAATTATATTTAACATTTAACGAAGAAGGTGAAAAAAATATAGGAAATGAATATACTATAGCAACTGCTGGTATAAATTTAATTGATATGAAATTTTTAAAAGGTATTGATCACAGACGTACAATTATAAATGATGTTCAAACTGCTTATAAATTTTATGGTATTGAAGCAGCAAAATCAATTATTATAAACGAAATTACATTTGCATTTAATTCGACTGGTTTTATTAATTACGCACATTTATCATTATTAGTTGATTTTATGACACATACTGGTAATATAACTTCTATTACTAGACATGGTTTAAATAAATTAGATATTGATGTATTAACACGCGCTTCTTTTGAGAAAACTGTTGAACATTTTACTAATGCTGCTATATTTAATGAAGAAGATACTTTAAAATCAGTATCATCTAAAGTTACCGTGGGGCGAGTAGTTCATGGTGGAACAGGTGCTTTTGAATTATTACTTGATACTAAAAAAATAAGAGATACTGAATATATTATTGATGAATCGAGTGGTAGAACATCATTTACAAATATTAAAAAAGAAAGTATATTTGAAGATATTATTAAATATGGAAATAGTGAACTTGATTTTATTGTACCTACTTAATTTATTTACACCCTTAATATTATATCTTAGAAATAAATTTTAATCTTTACTAAATTTTGATATTCTAATTCTACAATTATTTTCTTTTATTGCTGATAAGTGATAAAACAAATGTTCACAACTTTCTACATTATTTTCATTTATTTCTAAATTTACATCTCTTAAACACCATTTATTTCTAGCAGTAGCAATTCTAATTGTTTTAATTTTACTTGTATTTTTTATTTTTTTATAAATAACTTTAAATTTTGATACTTGTTTAAAATTATTAAGCATTTTATTCAAATTATCAGTATCATCGTATACAAATATAACAGTTAAATTAGGAAAATATTTATGAAAATAGTTAATATTTTTTTTCAATTTATTAAAATATTTTAAAAATCTATCAGAATATTTTAATGTAATTAAAAACGCTATATTATAATCCATCTATATATATTCATTTATATTTTCTGGAATCTCCTCAATATTTAATTTATAATGATGTTTTAACTTATTTAGTAACTGAACATCTGATTTATCTTCCATTTTTACCATTGAAATTGATACCCCTTTTTTATCAAAACGACCACATCGCCCTATTCTATGGATATATGTTTCTTTAGATATTGGTATATCATAATTAATTATTAAATTTACTTGTGGTATATCAATACCTCTTGCTAACAAATCGGTTGTTAGTAATAATCTTGTTTTACCGTCTCTAAAATCTTTTACAATTATTTTTCTTTCATCTGCTGTCATCTTTCCATGAATAGTAGTAATAGTAAAATTTTCTTCTTCTAATTTATTATTTAACCAAGTAACTTTTCTAATTGTATTACAAAAAATAATAGCTTGTGTAGTAGAAATAATATTATATAAATCTAATAAAACATCAAATTTATAATTTTCTACTTCCACATCTATATAAAATTGAGTTATTAAATCTACTGTTATATCTGTATTTTTTACTAATATTTTTATTGGATCGTTTAATAAATTATTTTCTAAACTAAAAATGTTTTTTGATAAAGTTGCTGAAATTAATACTTTTTGAATATCAGGGTTTAATCTATTTATTATTTTAGTTAAATCTTCAGATACGCCATCAACAAATAAATCATCGGCTTCGTCTATAATTAACATTTTTACATTATTTGTATTATTATTTTTATTTTGAAATATATGATTTATTCTACCTAACGTACCAATAATCATATTACAATTATGTAATTTATAAATTACGTTCGTACCACCAATTAATAAAGAAATAGTAAATTTAGTAAATTTAGATATTTCTTTTGCTACATTATATACTTGTGATGCGAGTTCACGCGTTGGTGTTATAATTACTATCTGTAATTTATTATTATTTTCCATTTTATTAAAAGCACCAAGTATAAAAGTAGCTGTTTTTCCAGTTCCTGATTGAGATTGAATAATACAATCTTTACCACTATTTATAGCAATAATACCTTTTTTTTGAATATCCGAAGGTTCTTTAAACCCATACAAGTATATACCCTTTAATATATCAGGGTTTATATCTAAATTATCAAAATTTGAAGTAATAGTTGTCATTAATATATTAATAATTATTATCTTTAAAACGATAATAAAAAAAAATTGATTTTATATATATTTGGTTAGAAATGATTATTATAATAATGACAACAAAAACAGTAAAATTTGATAAGTTTAACCATAAAAACCTAACATTTTCAGAATGGAATGTTCAAAATAATAGAAGAAATTGTTTTTCTAGATACGATAGTCCGGAAAATGGTCCTGAATCACACCTCAATATGCAACTTCCGTGGATGCCTATTTTCAAATATGGTATGCCAAGTGTTGGAGAATATTATGCAACAGAAAACGATACAGCGTTTATTAAAATGCCTCTAGATTTGTCTAACCCCGAGGTAAAAAAACTATATGATGAAATGGTAGCATTTGATAAAGTTATGAGTGGTACTAAAATGAAAAAACAACTATTTGGTCCTAATATGGATAATGTAAAAAAACATAAATATATTCCTTGTGTTAAAAACACTGAACCAACTGATGAAGATTCTCCACCATGGATGAAATTTAAACTTGGATTTGAATGGTTCAAAGATGCAGATCCGACTGATGATAAAGTAGTTAAAACTGAAGTTTGGGAATCAGTAAAAGATACTAATGATCCTAATGGAAAAAAACGTATTAGAACTAGAAAAGATGTGTCAAGTATTTCAGATTTTCGAAATCATGTTAGTTATTTGTCAAATGTACGAATTATTATTAAACCTACTAAACTATGGGCTCTAAGTGAGAAACTAGCAGAACCAACTTATGGTGTAACATGGACTATGGTCAAAGTTGAAGTTGAACCACGAGCGTCAAATAATTCTTTAGATGCGTATAAAAACAATGATACTTTTATTGATTCAGATGATGAGGATGTACCAACTAATATGTCAAGCGGTGCTGTTGATAATGATGTTGATAATGATTCTAACGATGAGTCTGAAGAAGATGATGATGATGATTCTGATGACGATTCTGAATCAGAAGAAGAAGAAGTTGCTCCACCAAAACCTGTAATGAAAAAGAAAAAAAGTAGTAAAAGTAAAAATGCTTAATTTATTTAAATAATTATTATTTTATTATATATATATGACATTTAAGAAACCATACAAAATAAAAGATATTAATTTAGAAAATATTAGATTTACAGATATTAAATCTAATTCAAAAAAAACAATTGTTTATATTAAATATAATAACACTTCCGATGAACAAACAAATTTAGTATTTCAATCACCATCTTTATTTAATGTAAATAAACCTTCTTTTAAAAATAATAATTATGAATTAGATATACCATTATTAAGTAAATCTATAGAAAAAATAAAAGAGTTTACAACGTTTTTAAATAAATTAGATAAAATAATAACTTCTAAAGCATTAGAAAATCCAAAATGGTTTAACAATATTATAAATAATAATAAAATAAAATATCAAAAAATAATACGAAGTAGTAGTGACTCTAAAAGATTTAAAAATGGTATGATTAAATTAAAAATTATTAATACAGATAATTTTGAAACTAAAATAAACAATGGTAATAAAAATATAAATATTAATTCAATTCAAGAAAATAGTTGGGTTAAGAGTATTTTAGAAGTATATGCTATCTGGATTACACAAGATGGTTTTGGATTATTTATACGACCTGTTTTAATGTCTTTTAAATTAAATGAAAATATAGATTATAATTATGAATTAACAGACGACAGTGAAGAAATAGATGATGTTATTCATACAATTCATGATAATTCTATTTTTATACGAGCGGATGAAAATACTCATAATATTGAAACTAATTCTATAGTACAATCAATATCAATGATAGATAATATTTCAGAAAATAAAAATTATTATGAAGAAATGTCATTAGAAGATACTACTGAAAATACAATAATAAGAAATGCTAATTTAAGTTCAACATCTGAAGAATAAGATATATATTTAAAAAATAATTATTTTTTAAATAATATATGGATGATAATAATAATAAAATAATCAAAAATTTAGAATTAACGACACAGGAATTAACATTATTAAAATCGTTAAAAAATTTTTATACTACTAAAAAAGTATTTAATACATTAACTACAATTATAAATGGAGACAATTATATTTCAAGAAGAACAATTGAATATTTTGTTACAAATTATGCTTTATATAATAAAATTTATTATAATATAGAAGAAAAAGGTATAGTAACAAAATTTTATGTTCATACTTCATATAAAGATCAATTAAAAGCACATAAAAAAAAATATTTTGACCCATTTGGAAGAGGTATAAGAATACCTTTTTTTTTAGATGATATATGTATAATAACAACAATAGGACAATTAAATTTTTATAGGTGGTTCTTTTCAAAAAAGATATATGATTATTGTTTAGAAAATTATACTATTATTCAATCTTCATTATTAAGTTGTAAAAAAAATATTAAAAAAAAAAAAAATAATGTAAATGTAAATTATATTAAAAAAAATAAAATAAAATATGATTATAAACCAAAAATTAATAATAATAATAATGGTAATATTATAGTATCTTTTGATGTATAAAAAATTGAATATAATTTTAATTGGTTTTGAACTTTTATAATATAATGCCTTATTCAAGCGATGATTCCGATAATTCTGACCATTCTGACACAGAATCTGTACATTCTGACCCAGAAACTGTACATTCTGCCAATAATTCAGTAGTTGTAAATAAAACAACGACTCATTCTGATAGTTCTGATAATTCTGATAATGAAAGTACTGTAGCCACTAATGAGTCTACCGATTCAGAAACGACTAAAAAAAAACTTTTTGGTATTGATCTTCTAAAGATGTATGAAGAAAAACGTACTGATTATAATGAACTACTTTCAACCTTTCAGACTACTGAAAAAGAATTTGAAAAACAAAAGAGAGATTTTAATACAGATAAAAAAAAAATGGAAAAAGAACTATCTGTAATTTTTAACAAACTTTCTAAAAAACTAACCAGTGAACTAGGAAAACGTAAAAAAAGAAAAGGTAATAGTACATCTGGATTTAATAAAGTATCTTCAGTTCCTAAAAAACTAATTAAATATCTACAACTAGATGAAGGTGTAGAAATGACACGACCACAAGTTACAAAACTTTTAAATGCTCAATTTAAAAAAGATGGATTTAAAAGTGACGATGGGACAAAACAAACTGTTATTACTAATAGTAAATCCGCAAAAAAATTAGGAGTAAACAAAGGACATACAATCGAATGGAGAAAACTTCAAACATTTATAGCTTCATATTATAACGAAGAAAAAGAAGCTAGTTCAGCTAATTAAAATATTCTTTTAAAATTTCTTTATTTTTATTAATTTTATTTATATCTATATTAAATTTTAATTTACAAACATATTTTTTAAATTTAATATTTAAATTTACAATACTACCATCTCTAAAAGGTACCCAATCAATTAAGTTAATTAGTTCTTTATTAATATTAAATTTAAAATCATTACCGTAAAAATATTGGTAAATTGAAATATTATAATTATAATAAATTATATTATTATCCCAAGAATAATTATTCGGTAATGATATTTTTATAATTAAATGTCCATTATTTATAAAATCAATATCACCACCTTCAAAAAATATAATATAAGGATTGTTTGGATAAAATTCAAATGAATTCTTAACTAAAGTACCGTCTATATTTCTTTTTATTGTTATTTTTCTAGTTTGTGGATTTGTTAAATCTTTAATAGTAATATTTAAATTTAAAATTATATTATTATTATTATATTTTTGATATTGAATTGGTAATTCATTTATCTCATAATATTCAGCATTTGTCTCTTCCCAAATACTTATATCACTTTCTGAACAAATATTTTCATTCATTTGTTTTTTAACAACTGTACTATGATTATAAAATGAAAATAAGTCAGATAAATTAAAATTATCAATTATATTTAGTAGTTTATTTTGTAAATATTCATAGTCATTATTTGTTATTGTTATTCCAAATGATTTTAATTCTTCTGTTTTTAAATTATTTGAAAATATCTTATCTAAAAATGTATGAAAAGAATGTTTATTTAAACAATTCATTTCATTATATTTATTTCTTGTTTCTTTATTTATTAAAATATTATAAGCATAATTTATAGAATGAAATTGTTTTTGACTATCTATATTGTTATTTTTATCAGGATGACATTTTTTAGCCATACGTAAATAAGCTTTTCTAATTGCTTGTTCATTAGCATTATTATTTATTCCTAATATTTGATAGAGATTCATCTAAATTAATTACTACTAAATATTGTTTTATTTTTAAATATTAGTTAAAGATAATTATAGTATATAAATATATGTTACAATTAGATAATGTATTGTTAAATTTTAATACAATATTAAATAAAAATACATCTAAAATTAATTCAATAATAGAATTACCAGATAAAAATTTAGACTTAAAAACGTTAAGTTTATTTTCTAAAATATCTGAAAATTTACAATTATTAGATAATCAAATTGATGAATTTATGTTACTTTTATTAGATGAGTCAAATATTGAAACAACATCAGAAGAGAAAGCAAAAATTAGAGATATTAGAATTAATAATAAAGTTCAGGAATTATTAATGCCATTTATGATTTATACTAAATTAATTTTAGAAAATAATAATAATTAAATATATCTAAAAATTAGTTTATTTTTTTTATAATATTATTATATAATTTATAATATTAATGGATAATGATATAAATAATTTAATTAATTTATCTAAAACATCAAAAATAAATATATTAAAAAAAAATAATAATAAATGGATTTTAAGAGACAAAAGACAAATAATAAATGATTGTAATAAAATGAAAAAAAAAATAATAAGAAATTTTTCAACTAATTTAAAAAATTTATCATTAAAAGAAGATATTAAAAGTAAAGACTTGAAAGATATTAATAACAAAAACATATCTGATATTGATAATATAGAAACAATTATAAATATAATTAATAATAATTCAGATAACAATAAAGAGTCTACTAATGATTATATAGAATTTTATTCTAATTAAAATTCATTTAAATATTCATTTAAATATTCAAAATCTCTTGCTCCACTATATTCAGTTACCGTATCATTTTTTTTTAGTAATAAAGTAGGATATCCTTGAATATTTAGGTTTGATACTACTTTAGAATCTTTTTCACTATCATACGTAATAAAATTAAATTTTTTATTTAATTTTTTATCATTTTTTAAAGTATTCCACACAGGAATAAAATTTTTACAATGACCACACCATTCAGCTTTAAATAACATTACATCTGATTTATTTCCACCCCCGTTTTGATTTAAAATATTTTTTAATTCTAAATATTTATTTTTATATTTTAAATATTTATTATAATAATTGCTTTTTTCCATTAATTAAGATTAGATTTTTTATAATTAATATTTTGAATCCAGCATTTAATTTTATTTAATATATAACTTGGCGTTCTATCATTATTACTAGTCGGTATTAATAAAGAATGATTATTATTTTGAAATTTTACTAATTCTTTATCTTGTGATAAACATTTATTAAAAAATACGCTTGTTGCTTTAAAATTAGTTACACTATCATTTTCAGAGTGAAAAACCAATAAAGGAATATTTAATTGAGTTCTATTTTTTTTTAACCAATTAATAAATAAATAACATTCTCTTATACTACATAAAGTTAATTTATCAGTAAAATTATATTTATTATCATTTTTACTTTTTTCATATTCATCATTAACAGGAGATAATTTGTTATTAATATTTAGTTTTCTTAAATCTAGATTAGGATAAATATGTGATAACCATTTTAATAAAGTAATATTACATGTATTTATAACAGTAGAAAATCCACATAAAGGTGCTAATAAAATTAAACCTGAAATATTATGATATAGATTTGCGTATTTTATTGCTACTGCTCCACCAAAAGATTCACCTAATAAATATATAGGTATATGATTTTTTTTTCTATCATTAATATTATGATATAATTTTATGTATTTAATTAAACAATCAACATCATCAAGTAATTCATCAAAATTATTAACATATGCTTTTCTTCCTTCACTTTTACCGTGACCACTAAATTCTAAACCATAAGATAGTATTGAATTTTCTCTTAATATTTTAGCTCTATTTTTAAAACAATTAATTGATTCATAATTTGATTGAAATGACGAATGTAATCCATGAAGATGTATAACAATATATTTTGGAGTATTAAAATTATGTGTTAAAACATTTAATTTAACATTATTATTTTTTAATATATTAAATTCAATTATATTCATTAAAAAGGAATATAAAACTTTATTAAAAAATAATCGTATAATAAAATTAAACTATATTTTTTTATTTAACCAATTTACTATTTTTAACATTAATGTTTCTGGCATACAGTCTATTTTACTATTTGGGACTAATAAACAATGTTCTCTATCATTTAATATTAAAATTTCTTTATCTAAAGATAAACAAGATTTATAAAATTCTTGTGATTTATTAACACATGTAATATTATCTGAACTAGAATGTATTATTAATATAGGTTTATTAAACTTTTTAACATTATCATCAATCCATTTACACAATAAATAACATTCTTTTAAAAGACCTAATGTTAATTTATTTTTAATCGTATATTCTGATTCTATATAGTGTTTATTATATTCATTAAATTTATAATTTTTATACTTTTTTTTATTTATTAATTTTAAATTTGGAAAACTATTGGCACATGCTAATAATATTTTTATTAAATAATTTTTTGGTTTTATTTTTGATGCCACGCCTAACATAGGTGCTAATAATATTATACCAATAATTTGTTTAAATAAAATAGATATTTTAACAGAAATACCTCCACCCATTGATTCACCTAATAAATAAATAGGAATATTAGGATGTAAATGTTGAATATAATCTAATAATCTTTCAAAATCAGATATTAATTCATCAAAATTTTTAAAATATCCAGTTTTACCTGAACTTTTACCATGTCCTCTAAATTCTAATGCATATGATTTAATATTACCTTTTTTTAATATTTCAGTTCTATTATTAAAATCATCAGTACAATTATAAATATGTTGAAAATGACCATGAAGACCATGTAAATGTATAAGAATAATTTTTGGGGTATCCAAATTATCTGTTAAAATATTAAGTATATTATTATCATTTAATATTGAAAAATTATTCATCTATATTAGGATACATTTTAAAATGTAAAATATAAGCGTTATTTTTTAAACTATTTAGATTATTTTTATTTACTAAATTTACCGATGAGTCATTAAATAAATACCAATCATTATTTTTTTTACCAAAATAAATATAATGACCTCCTGATAAATCCCCGCTATGAATTACACCTCCTTCTAATTTATAATTATGTCGCCAAATTAATGGTATATTTACTTGATTATTATTTTTTTGTAAATTATTAGTATATCTGTTTAACAAAATAAATAAATTTTTTGGCCAGTTTACTATTTCTGTTTTTTTACGAGCAATTGTATATTTTTTACAATTATCACAAGAATATTTATTATCATCTATCAGTTTCTCACTTTCTTTAAATTTTCTATAACTATCTGTTAAATCTGATGTAATAGGTAAATTCAAAAAATAATTACTATCTTGTGTTTTACTTTCTTTTAAACATTTTATTAATTTACATTTTACAGATGTTATAGTCTTTATATTCAAAATATTTTTTAAAGAATCATTTATATTATTTTTTTTTAATTCACTGTCTACTATATCAAATAAATATGTTATAAATTCAGAACTATCTTCTTGATCATTTTTATAAAAATTTTTTTTTCTATCACCTAGAATATTTTTAATTTCACCCGGATTTAATATAGAATTATCACTATTTTTATATAAAGTAAAAAATAAATGTAGTTTATTTAATATATGTGATACATTTTTATACTTGTTAAAAAATACATATAATTCATCAACATTTAGTAATAATTGTAGAGCGGAATTCATATAACAAGTATTACCCAAATTTGTTAATCCCTTCATATATATATAATTATAATTAAATTTAGTATTTATAACTAATTTTAAATATAAAAAATTGAATTTATTATTCCTTTTAACATTAAATTTATATTATAATGCTATTCAAACTCCTAGTATTGTTCTCATTAACTTATTGCTCTAATGCTTTTATTATTCATAATGTTCCTCGTGGCGAAGTAGGTATTTATTATCGATTTAGTAGATTGCTTCCAGAAACAACAACAAGTGATACTTATCTAAAATTTCCACCACCTTATACTTTTTCTAGTTCTATCCAGATTACACCACAAACAGATGTAATCTATGACGTTAAATGTGGAGCAAGCGATGGAACCCAGATGAGTTTTGAGCAAATTGCTGTTGGCAATCATCTACGGGAAGATATGGTAATTAGGACAGTTACAAAATTTGGGGAAAACTATGATGATTATCTTGTTAAAAACAAGGTTCGTTCCCAAATTTATGTCATTTGTTCCAAACTGTCTTCTGATGAAATTTATAATACAAAATTCGATACGATTGACGACGAACTTTTTAAATTTTTACAGGAAGATAATAAAAAAGAATCTGAATCTGGTGTTGTAATTGACTTTGTTCGTATGAGCAAACCACGTATTCCTGAAAGTCTACAACAAAAATATAATCAGATAGCACAAGAGAAACTCCATCTTCAGATTGCTAATGCTGAAGCTACAACACTAGAACAAGTTCATCAAAATGAAAAATACAAAGCTGTTGCCGCTGCTGAAAAACTACGTGCCGTATCTGAAAAAGAAAATGAAAAAAATTATGAATTGAAAATTCATCAACAAAAACTTCAAACTATGGACGATGAACGACTTTTTAAAATGAAAAATCAAGAAAAAAAGAGAGAAGCAATTAATCGTATAATTAAATACGATAATCAAGTTAAGGACGCTGAAGCTAAATTTGAAAGTACAAAAAAGATAGCTGAAGGCAATAAACTTTTGCTAACTTCGGAATATCTTGATTTGAAAAAGAGTGAAGCTTTCTACAACAATGCTAAACATTATGGTCAAATCAATCCTACACTTTTTCTTAGTGAAGGGAAAACGACTAGCGAGAAACAAGTATATATGTCAAAATATGATAAATTAAATCAGTAAAAATTGATTTAAAAATATTTACTTTATAATAATATAAATATAATGGAAAAATCAAACATTATACTCAAATTAATTAACTTTCAATTTAATGATTCTTATAATTATATTTATAAAGATCAAGGAAAACCTATAAATTTAAAAAGTATATATTTAGACTTTATGAATAAAGGTATGAGTATTGGTGATATTAAAAAAATTAATTTTATTCATTTGGCTAAAAGAGTTGATGATTTAGAATTAGATTTAAAATGTTCAAATGGTAAAAATAGCATTGTTCATATTTATTCAAAAAATGAAGATATAAAAAAAGAAATATTAAATAAAATATTTACAATGATTCCAAAAAGTGAACATAATGTAAAACAAACAATTACAATTTCAACAAAATTAAATAATCTACCAATAGAAGATGACGAAGAGATTATAGAAAATCCATCTGAAGAAAAAATACAAAGTATTAATCTAAAAATTATTGAAACATTTAAAGAAAAAGATTTTGTAAATTTATTAAAAATTTGTGTAGAAAAACCACATTTGTTAAAAGCAGTTAAATCATATATATCTCACGGTGATGTTATTTCAAAACCTGACTTGGAAAATATAAATATTAATACTAGTCAAATTAATTATACTAAATCATTAGAATTTTTAAAATTATTAATTACTGATATGAATATAAATATTAATATTGATGATACTATTAAAATTTTAATATATTTTAATGGACATTTAAATTTGTCAATGAGGTATATTTTTAATAATTATGATATTGAGCAAAATTATGGAGTACCCAATATAGTTAAAGAAATATAAAAATTGAATATATATATAATAATTTATTTAAATTAATATATAATGGCTTTCAGTTTAGTTAAAAGGAACAAATTTACTAAAGGTAAAAATACTAAAGATGGTAATAAATACAAAAATCCAAGAGGATTTTGGGAATGGACAACATATCGTAAACCTAACGACGGATGTGTTGATCAGATTAAACATACTAGTACAGTAGATCCACATAAAATGGATATGATGATTAATCCTGAGTTATCTGTAATTGAAAAAATTAGAAAAAGAAAAGAAAATGGTGAAAAATTAAATAAAGCAGATATAATAAGAATCGAAAATTATATTGAAAAAAATAATAATTATGTTATTAAAGATTTAGAAAACATTGAAAAATATGGTTTAAATAGTGATGTAAAAACAGATATTGGGAGAATAACAAAATTATTTATGATTGCAGAAAAAAAAATAGATGACGAAGATATGATATATTATATATATCAAAAACTTAATGAATTTGAATTATCTGAAGATTTTTTATTAAAATATTCTGAATTATTAAATAAAATGAAAGAAATTATTTCAAATTTAGATACAATTGAATTACAATTTCTTAAATTTAGTAATAATATGCCACCATTAAATACAACTGGATTTGTTGCTTTGGACGAATGGCAAAAAGAAGTAATTAGAAATATTAATTCAAATACAACAACAATTATACAAGCACCTACATCAGCAGGTAAATCTATTTTAACAGGATATCTATATACAAAAAAAATTAAAGCAATTGTAGTTGTACCCACGGCTCCATTATGTTTACAAATGGCAGCAATGATAACAAAAACAACAGGACATGATACACCAATTTTAACAAAAACATTTCAATCATTAATTACAAGAGAAGATATGATTGAAAAAATTAATAACACTGGTATTTTAGTTGGAACACCGCAAGAAATTGTTGATTATTTACCAATGTTAAATATTAATCCGGATTGGATTGTTATTGATGAAATACATATGATTGGTAAAAAATCTTGTTGTGAAATGGAAACAATTTGTAAATTATATTATGATAAACCTATTCTGGCACTGTCAGCGACTATTGGAAATGTAAAAGAATTACAAAATTGGTTTCTTAAAACAGGTCAACAAAAAGTAGATATTATAAAATGTAATAAAAGATTTTTTAACTTACAAAAATTTTATTATAATGAAGGAGATACATCGCTTAATAGAATTCATCCTTTATCAATGGTAACTTTTACTGAATTTAAAGATGAAAGTATTAAACAAAGAGATTTAAATGCTACACCGCCAGACATTTATGATTTGGCAATTAAATTAGAAGAAAAATTAGACTTGAAAGATTTATGTATTAATAAATATTTTAAGTTAGACCAACGAATTACATTAGATGAAGCAAATAAATATTTTTCACATATAATTAATTTTATGGTTACAGAAAGTAAAACAAAAAATAGTAAAATAATTAAATATATTTTAAATCAATATAAACCACAAAATGTTAATAATAATGAAATAGATCATGTACGTTTTGCTTTTACATTAAAAGAACAAAATAAAACACCTGCTATTATATTTGATATTGATTCATATAGTTGTTTAGAAAAAGTTAAAACATTTAGTAAAACTATCAAAAAAATGGAAACTAATAAATACCCTAATAGATTTAAAGAACTACAAAAAATAATGAAAAAACAAAAAATAATAGAAAAAAAGAAAGAACAGATGAAAATAGATAATAAAGGCGAAAAACAAATGCGTAAAATGATGATGGATGAAAAATATGATGGATTATTTTCAGAAGATATTAATGTATCATTAAATGAACCACATAAAGATTTTATCTTAAATAAAAACCAATATTTTTCACAATATCAAATTGAAGATTATGTTCGTAAATTAAAAAGATATTTTCCTAACGAAGGTTCTGAATATAACTATATGATTGATTTGTTATATCGTGGTATAGGTGTTTATGTTAAAGGTCTCCCACAAACATATCTAAGACTAGTACAAACATTAGCGTGTGAAGGTCATCTAGCAATTGTATGGAGTGATAGTTCACTTGCTTTTGGTGTTTCTATGCCATTTAGAACTTCTGTTATTACTAGTAATCCAAATATTGACACAATGCTTTATCATCAAATGGCTGGACGTGCTGGACGACGTGGATTAGATAAAGAAGGTAATGTAATTTTTATTGAACAATCGTGGAATAGGATTAAAGAATTATCTATTAGTTTTATTCCAAATATAGAGGGTTTTGATACAATGAATTATGGTTTTACTTTTTCACAAAAAATTTCTAAAGACGATAGATGGAATAAATTATATAGTAACTTTTTAATGCAACAAAATAATGATGAATGTAAAGAATTTTATGAAATGATTAATTATAATATTCAAGAAAATAATGCGTGGGATTTTGTTAATTCTAGCGATAATAATTATAATTTTATGTTATGGAAATTTAGACATACAGAAAACTGTTTTAGAATACCAATTTTTATTCAATATATTAAAAAATTATATAAAAACTGTTCTCCAGATTGTGAAGCAAATCAAGTTGAGATTTCTCAGTTATTACTTATGTTTATTGATCCTATAGAAGTTAATAATAATTATGAATATAAATTACCTACATTTAATAAAATTACAGATATAAATATTTATGAACTTTTAGATTCTATTGAATTAGAATTACCAAATAATATTGACGGAAGATTATATTTATCAATTCAAGCTAATAGTCTATTTAAAACAGATAATAAAATAGAAAAAAATATTTTGAGAGAAAGACTATTAGAATTTATAGAAGCTGTGCGAATTATTCAACACTACTTTTATCAATCTAAGGAAGTTATTATTACTAGATTGTTAGGAAAATTATTAACTCGATTATTTTGGATTTACTTGAATAGTTCTCCATTTATAATGTAAATTTTTTTATAATATAGTATAATATGGAAAATAAAATTTCTATTTCAGGAACAATAGGTTATGTATTATTTAAATATAATAAAATTAATGTTTTAGTATTTTCTGATGTTCATGATGGTGTTTCATATTGTAAAGAAGGGTCTATACAAATGGCTGATTATTTTAAATCTAGAATGGATAAAAATAATTTATTATTAGAAGAATCTACACAAAAGGAAGTAAAATTAAAAGATTTATGGCCTAACGCAAAACATACACAAGAATTAAAAAAATTAGCTTATTCTAACAATAAAATTAAATCATTTGATATTAGACCGCTATTAATTCCATTTTCTTGGGAACTATTAACAGTAGATCCTAGTCTAGGTAAAATTACTTTATCAAAATATTTACTTTTTATTGATAATTTTTTTAATGGTACTTCTATTTTATTTATTAAATATATAAAAAAACAAATAAATAAAATTAGTTATAATAATAAAAAATTAGAAAAAAAAAATAATTTACACTTGGAAGAAATTAAAAGACAATATAATTTATTTAAACAAAATAATTTTAAATTAATGACATTGTCTCTTAATAATATTAAAAAAAATTATATAAATATATTAGAAAAAATTAATGATATTATTAGTTATATAATGGAATGGTATATTATTCTATTAATTTTAAATAGTGAAAAAAATATTATTGTTCATACCGGACTTGCTCATTCATCAAAATTAATTAGAATGTTATATTGGTATAAATTTGATCCTATTGAATCAGAAGGTTTAAATTTTTTTGAGCAAATACCTAATGCTAAAAATATAGATACTATTGAAGCATGTATTCAATTACCAAGTCGAGTTGATAATATTTTTAATAAAAAAACTTTTGGAATTTTTTTCTAATAATAAATAGATGATATATTTTATATTAGGATTTTTTTCTGGCGCTTTTGCGGCACAAAAATATGATTTACCTTGTATTGAAAAATTAATAAATGAGTGTATTAAAAATTTAGAAAATTATGAAAAATCTGATAAATCTGATAAATCTGATAAATCTGATAAATCTGATAAATCTGATAAATCTAATAAATCTAATAAATCTAATAAATAAAAATTTTTTTCTAAATTATAATAAATGCCAAAAAAAGTTTTTACTGAAAATGAATATAACTCGGGTGATGGAATGATGACATCTATCTGGGGACCTCCATTATGGCACACACTTCATACAATTAGTTTTAATTATCCTATAAATCCAATGAAAGAAGAAAAAGAAAATTACTATTTATATTTTAAATCTTTACAAAGTGTTTTACCATGTAAATATTGTAGAGAAAATTTAAAAAAAAACTGGAAAACATTACCTCTGAAAAAATCTGTTTTTAAAAACAGAGATTCGTTATCAAAATATGTATATAATTTACACGAATTAGTTAATAAAATGTTAAATAAAAAATCAACTTTATCATATGAACAAGTAAAAGATAGATATGAAAATTTTAGATCTAGGTGTTTAGATAAAAAGAAAAATAATAGTAAAAAAGAATTAGGTTGTACTTCTTCATTGTATGGCGTAAAAGGTAAATGTATTTTAAATATTGTTCCTAAAAATAATAAAAGTTCTATTCAGATAGATCCAAAGTGTAAAGTTAAAAATTCTAAAAAATAATTTTTAAATTTAGTAAATTTTATTTTTCCTTAAAGGAACAATAAGCGTATCTATAATATATTATAGACTTTTATTTTTTTGTACAAAATATATATTTTTACATATTGTATAAATAGAAAAATATATATTGAATATAATATATTATTAATACTATATTAATAATATATTATAATTAATTTTTAAATACTTTTTACATATATAGATATTAATTTAAAAATTATTGATAATCTTCAAGTTGTTTATTAATAGTTTCTATTTCATCTTGCGTTAATTTTTGTTTATCAATATTATTATCATTTTCACTTTCTGATTCATCAATATTATTAATATTTTCTAAAATAAATGAATCATTATCAGAATCTAAATTATCTGTAACATTATTATTTTGAACATCATCATTTTGAACATCATCATTTTGAACATCATCATTTTGAACATCATCATTTTGAACATCAACATTTTGAGATACTATAGATGCTCGTGCAGTTTTTAATTCTACTTCTTGTAATTTATTTTCTTTTTTAAGTTGATCTATTTCTGCTTTTAATTTAATTTGTAAATGTGATTGTTCCTCTGCTAATCTTTTTCTAGTTGTTTGAACTGCTTGTTCAATTACGCTATCAGGAATAACATTTACGTTCTGTGGAACCTGGTTTACTGGTTCCAAAGTATTTGTTAATTGTTCATCTTTTTTTCCCTTAAATAAATTAAGTGAAATTTTTTTATTTTTAATATAATATCTAGCAATCATAACTGTAACTAATAATAATGTTAAACCTAAAACAGTCCATATAAATTTTGGTTTATGAACAAAAGAATATATTTTGGTTAAAAAAGTATTTTTTTTATTCACAATACCTTTTGCAACATCATTATCAACATCATTATCAACATCATTATCAACATCATTATCAACATCATTATCAACATTATTATCAACATCATTATCAACATTATTATCAACATTATTATCAACATCATTATTATTTTCAACACCATTTACACCTTTTTCAACACCATTTACACCTTTTTCAACACCATAACTCGGACTATCTGTAAAAATATTATTACTTTTTCTATTTTTACTACTATTTTTATTTATAACTTTCTTAACAGATAAAAAATTTACTTTTGGTTTTGAACTTGTTTTATTACGTAAATTTTTAGAAGAACTACTATGTTTTGCTTTTTTTGTAGCAGACTTTAATGTTTTATCTAATTTATGTGAAGTATTTTGTAAAATTTTTTTTGATACCTTTGGTAATTCAGGAGATTTTAGTTTAAAATTATTATTATTTTCTATTATATTTGGTGATAGTTTATCACTGGTTTCGCTTAAAGATAAAGAATCTTGTTTTGTCATTTAATAATTCTAATATTAAATTAATTCTTTTTAAACTAATATTTTTATAATATTTATATAAAAAATAAATAATATATATAATTAATGAATAATAGATCTTATACACAATCAAATATAAATTGGAATACAATGATATCACCTTCTAAAATTAGAAATTATTTATTAAAAGACCCTCTTCTTGATTGGTTACAAGAATATAACATAATATCCGTAAATTCTACACCAAATAAAACAAATAGTAAACATTTATATCCAAATACAAAATTAAGAGTAAATGGAGTTGACAACTTTACAGAATTTATTATGAACCAAGGAATTGTTTTTGAAAATGAGGTATATAAATTTTTAAAAAGAAAATTTCAAACAGTTAAAATAGGTGAAGCCTACCAGGCTCGTTCGGTGGATAAATTTAATGAAACAATTAATTGTATGAAAAAAGGAATAGAAATAATATATCAAGGTGTTTTACACGATTATGAAAATAAAATATATGGGTGTCCAGATTTATTAGTTAGATCTGATAGAATAAATGATATTTTTCAATCTAATATTTTACCGCATAATATTTGTTTAAAAGGTTCTATTAAATTAAATACACCATATCATTATATTGTAATTGATATTAAACATTCTACTTTATATTTAACGAGTGATGGAATACATTTAAGAAATTGTAATAGTATTCCTTGTTATAAAGGTCAAATATTATTATATACAAAAGCTTTAGGTACAATACAAGGATATCAAAGCCAATATGGATTTGTATTAGGGAAAAAATGGATTTGTACAAAAAATAATAGAACTACTAGTTCTGATGACTTTATGAATAAATTAGGAGTTATTGATTTTAATAATTTTGATTCAGAATATAATAAAAAAGTTGTTGAAGCAATAAAATGGGTTACAAAAATGAGAAATGAAGGACATAAATGGACATTACTTCCTTTACCTTCAATACCCGAATTATATCCAAATATGAAAAACGAAAAAGATGGTAAGTGGAGAAGTATTAAAAATGAATTAAATAATAGCATTAATGAAATAACTAGTATATGGATGTGTGGAATTGAAAAAAGAAAAAAAGCGCATATGAAAAAAGTATATTCATGGAAAAACAAAAAATGTAATTCTGATATTTTAGGTTTTAAAAAGGGTAAAATTTATAATACTGTAAATAATATATTAAAAATTAATAGACAAAAAAGAGATTTAATTAGAGTAAATTCATTAACAACAACTAATAACGAATGGCGATATTTTGGTGATGATACAATGGAATTTTATATTGATTTTGAAACTATAAATTCTAATATGGGACAATGTACTTTATCCAATAATAATATGAATTATAATTCTAATGATATTATTTTTATGATTGGTATAGGATATTCCATTAACAATATATGGAACTATAAATGTTTTACAATAAAACAAAATAATAAAGATGAAGAATTATTAATGGTACAAAATTTTTGGGATTATATTAAGAGATTATTAATTGAAGAAAATAAATCAGAACCATTATTTATTCATTGGAGTAGAGCAGAACAAACTCAATATCATAAATTACAATTACGGCATTTAGAACATAATTTACCAAATATGAAATTTTTTGATTTGTATAATTTATTCCTTAAAAATAATATTGTTGTAAAAGACGCTCTTAATTTTTCTTTAAAATCTATAGCAAAAGCAATGTATAATAATAAATTAATTAAAAGTTCTTGGAATAGTGAAAGTTTATGTTCAAATGGATTAAATGCAATGTTATTAGCATTTAAATTATACAAACATAATGAGACTGTAACACAAAATGAACCAACTATGAGAGATATTATTTACTATAATACAATTGATTGTAAAGTTTTATGGGAAATTTTATCATACTTGAGGAATAATTTTTAAAAAATGTATTTAAGGTTAATGTATTATGTATGTGATAAATGGCGTATTTCTAAATGGTAATAAAAAGTTTAATAATTTTATTTTTTGTCTTAAAGATATTTTATTAATTAATAGTATTAACATAAAATGGGATGTGATAAATTAATTACATTTTTTAGTAAAAATTTAGGTGATAATATAATAAAAAAATATTATTTGAATGATAATAATAAAAATTTATTTTTAGCAAAACATATCATTTTTGATATAAATTTTATAATTTATATATGTATAAATATTATTGAAAATGATATAAATGAAATTTTAAAAATATTATGTGGATTAAATTATAATTCTAAAACTATTATTAAAATTAAAATTAATCAAAGTTTAAATAAACAATATCTTAAAAATACAACTATTTATAATTTACTAAAAAATTATACACAATATGAAAATGTAATTGATGAATTTTTAAACATATTAAATAGTAAAGAAATAATTATTATTTTATATAATTGTATTTTTAATTATTTAATAAATGTTATTAGTAAAACACATATCGTAGATATAATAAAAACAATTAATATATTTTTCGATGGAATTCCTACATACGCTAAAATAATAGAACAAAGAAAAAGAAGAACAAAAAATTATTTAGAATCAATAGAGAAAAAAAAACTTTATAATACTTATTTTAATAATATACAAAATAATATTATATGCGATAATGAATATTATTATGAATATTTATTATGGGTTAAAAATAATTATTCATTTAATAAATCATTAGGACCAAATTCTAAAATAATTATACAATTAAGTAATTTTTTAGAAACTAAATTAAGTCAATATTATAAAAATAAGTATATATATATAAATAATAGTACAAAATCTGGTGAAGCTGATATTAAAATTTTTAAATATTTAAATAAAAAAAAAAATTATACTGATATTTATATTCATACATGTGATACAGATTTTATTAATTTAATTATATTATTTCAAATGCAAAATAATACTAAAAATGTATTTTTATTAAAATATAATTTAACACAATTAAATTTATTTGATGTAATATCAGCAAAAGATATTATTAACGAAATTAAAAAAAAATATAAGTATATTAATAATATTTCAGAAGATATTAATATTAGTATAATTTATGATTTCTTATTTATAATACTATTTTTTGGAAATGATATTATACCTAAAAGTTTAGATTTAAGTACTGAAATAAATTTTAAAATTATTTTTGAATCTCATTATGAATTACTAAAAAATAATTTATTTATTATTAATATTAATAATACTCGTATAATTAATTTTATTAACTTGAAAAAATTTTTACAAATTATTAAAAAAAAAAATACGTTTACAATTATTTTATTAAATAAAAATTTTAAATTACCTTATAATTTTATTTTATTATGTACTAATAAATTAAATTATTCTATAGATGATATAATTAATAAATTATTAATACCATATTTATCTTATGAAGGAAGTATAAATTCTAATTTAGAACATAATGATATTAGATATATTTTTTATAATAAACATAAAATTAACACAAATCCATTAGATAAAATAAATAAAAATTTAAAAGAAGAATTAAAAAATTATTTTTTATATATTTTTGATTATTTGGATATTAAAAATTTTGGATTAAATAAATTAGAAAAAAATTTAATAATTAATGATAATTCCTATCAATTATTATATAATAATTTAAAAATAAATATTTATAATAATAAAACAGAGTTTTTTGATATGTTTTTAGATACTCAGCATATAAATTTATCTAATTTTAATAATTATTATACTAATATATATAAAAAAATAGATAAAACAATAATTAAAAAATATTTTATTACATTAATCTATCAATCGTATATTTTATTTGATAATTTTGACCATTATAGTATTAAATTTTTTTATTTTTACCCCTTTATATTAGCTCCATTGATAAGTGACTTGATTAATTATATAGATATGAATGATATGAACGAATTACAAGAAAATATATTTGCCGAATTAAATGAAAAAAATAGTTTGCCGTTTTATTTTAATGAAATGAGTCATAATTTGATAATTACACCATATTTACATAATACAGATTATATTGATGAAAATACTGATTATAAATATATACGTAATCTATTAAATATATTATCATATTGTATTGATGGTATTTGGTTAGATATTGATAATATTAATAATTTTAAACTAAAAGATATAGATCCAATAGAATATTTAGATTATTATTACAAGTTTATTGAATTTTTCGATTCAGAGTATTGTAATTTATTTTATTATGATTATAATAAATTAATAAAAATATAATATATAATATATATATATATGTCAGAGTATAAACTTCCTGCTGAAGGGATTGCATATCCTACAACATGTCCAACATGTCCAACATTTTCAACACTTTCAATAATAATTATAGTATGTTTAATTATTATATCTAGTGGGTTGTTAATCTATTTTACAATATTACAATAAATATTAAATATTAAATAATTTCTAATATTTATTAATGAAAATACCTAAAACTGAAACAAGAAAATTTTATTCAAACGAATTAGATAATAAATTAAAGTATACAATTATTCAAGATACTAATATTCAAAATACTGTTGTATGTGTTTGTATTAAAGCAGGTTCAATAAATAATCCTAATAATTATCAAGGTCTAGCACATTTTTTAGAACATATGTTATTTTTAGGAAGTAAGAAATATCCAAAAGAAAATTATTTTGATGAAACATTAAGATGTCATGGTGGTAGTTCTAATGCTTATACTGCTCTATATGAAACCGTTTATTATTTTTCAGTTAATAATAATTATTTAGAGAAAATATTGGATATATTTTCTAGGTTTTTCATAGATCCGCTTTTTGATTCTAGTTCTGTATCACGTGAAATAAATGCTATAAATTCAGAACATATGAAAAACATAAATAATGATATGTGGAGATTAAATCATTTTATAAAAACATTGGCAAAAAAAAATACAATTATAAATAAATTTTCAACTGGTAGTTTAGAAACATTAAATAAGAAAAATATTAGAAACGAAATGATTAAATTTTATAATAATTACTATTGTTCTGATAATATGACAGTTGCTATAATATCTCCAAATTCAATTAACAAAACTAATAAAATATTTACTAATATTTTTAGCAATATTCCAAGTAAAAAAGCAAAAATGAATAATATTGTTAAACAAGGAAACTTTTACAATAATCAAAAAATGGAATACCAAATAGTCCCAATGTTTGATACTACCGAAATAAATTATATTTGGGAAATAGATTTACCATTTAAATATTTAAAAAATAATATTTTTGATATAATTGCTTATACTATTATTGGAGATGAAGAAGAAAATTTAGAAAGATTTTTATTTAATAAAGGTTTAATTAAAAGTTTATCAGCAACTACTTTAGAAGAAGGTTTATTTTTATTAATGATTAATGTAAATAAAAGTTATAGTAAAGATATTAAAATAACATTTAATGAAATTAATTCATATGTTAAATATTATTTTGATAATTTAGATAAATTAAATTGGAAAAAATTGTATGATTATTTTGATAAAAAAAGTCAAATTTTATTTAATTATACAAAAATTAGTGATGAAAATAATTTAGTAGACGTTATCTGTAATAATATGCAATACTATGATAAAACTTATTATTATAGTGGTTCATCATTAATTATAGATAAAAATTATAGTTTTCTAGAAAAACATTTAAAATTATTAAACTTTGATAAATGTTTTAAGATTTACTCGTGTAGTGATAATTTAAGTAATCATAATTTTAAAATTGAAAATCATTATAAATTTAAATATAAAATATTAAAATCTTCTCAACTATTAAAATTATCATCATCTTTTAAATTTAATATTCCTACAAAAAATAATTTTATTAATATAAAACCGAAAAATATTAAAAATTTAGATAAATTTGAAAAACCTACAAATATTAAAAACAATATTTATTATGGTGGTAGTTCTAAATTTAATACTCCACTTGTAATATCTACAATTGTTTTACGAAATAAAAAATTTTTTAATACAATAGAAAATTATTTTTCAACAATGATTGGCATTAGATTTATAAATTATATGTTATCAAAAAAATTTTTTAAAGAATTTGAATTAGGATATAATATTAATTTGGGTACAAATATATTATATACTGATATTAATATTAATATCACAGGTTTTAATGATAAATATGTATTATTTTTTAATAATAATTTAAAATATTTTAAAGAATTAAGCAAACAATTACAAAATAACGATAATGATTATATTATAAATTTAGAAATGAATACTATTATTGAAAATTTAGAAAATGTATCTAAAATGAGTCCCTGGGAATATAGTAATATATTAGTTAATCAAAAAATTATTCCAAATTATTATGATTATGAAAAGAAACTAATATTTTTAACTAAAAATGATAAGAAAAACTTTGTAAAAATTATTAAAAATAGAATAATAGAAATTTTAAATTTTGAAGATTTACCACAAATGGTTTTATTTTATGGTAATATTAAAAAAGATGGATTACCAAAATTAGTAAATAAAAGTATTAAAATGCCTAAATTAAATTTGTCAAAAAAAATTCAAACAATTAGTGTAAAACATCCAAATAAAAAAGAAAATACTAATTTATTAATGGTTACTTTTTATTCAGGTACTTATAATATTAGAAATAATACATTATTATTAATTATTAGTATATTAATGGAACAACCATGTTATGATTACTTGAGAACAAAACAACAATTAGGTTATTTGGTTAAAAGTGGAATTAAACTTTCATATCCAAATTATTATTTATATATTAAACTTCAGTCAGATAAAAGTATAGATATATTAGAAAATAATGTAAATGTATTTTTGAAGAACTTTAAAAATACAATTTTAAAAGATTTAACTAAAAATTTTACAGTAACATTAAAAACTACAAAAGAATTATTAGAAATAGAAGAAACAAAAATTTCAGAATTACATAGTGTATATTTAAATAAAATTAAAATGAATACACTAAATATTAATAGAAAAATATTAATGATAAAAGAATTAAAATTAATTACTACGAATGATGTTATTAAATATTTTAATAAAATTATTAAAAATAAAAAAAATATTAAAATTTATAAATCATAATATATGATAAAAAATTTTACATTTATAGTAATTATAGTTTTAATACTTTTAATTAGTTATATAAGTAAAAAACCAAATAAAAAATTAAATATAATTCAAACATGGAAAAATAATAATATTCCTCCAAAGTATAAAAAATTAATAAAAAAAATTAAATTATTAAACCCAGAAGCAAATTATATGTTTTTTTCAGATGATGATATGTATAAATTTGTAGAAGAAAAATTTCCTAAATATTACAAATTTTTTAATATTTTACCTTTAAAGATTCAAAAAATAGATTTTTTTAGATATTTATGTGTTTATTATTATGGAGGTGTCTATCTTGATTTAGATATAGAACTTTATAAACCTTTTAATTTTGATACTTCTAAAGCATTATTCCCAAAAGAATTTACAAAAAATTCGGACAAGATATTACAAAAGAATAATCTAAAATATCTTATAGGTAATTATGCTTTTTATGCTCCCAAAAATTGTTCATTTTTAAAACATATTATAGAAAATATAATTAATAAAAAAATACATATTCGTACATATAATAAAAATAAATATGTTTACTATACTACAGGACCAGTAATGGTGTCATTTTCATACATAACTTTTAAAGATAAATCTAAAATTGAAATAATAGAACCTATACCATTTAAACCGAGTCATTTTGGTGAATATGGAGAACATAAGAAATTTGGAAGTTGGAAATAATTAACAGAAAAAATCAGGCATTAATTCTTTTTCATTTAATTTTTCGTCTACTTGATATTTATGTAAATCTATATCAAGTGAAGCTAATACTTCATCGTCAATATAATTATTACCAGAGCACAATATAGGGTCTGCTTGTAATATTGATAAACAAGCATCTCCCATTATTTCTGGTTTTCTAGATATTTTTAACATTTCATCTCCTCCTAATATGTTTTTAACAGGTGCGGTTGCGATTGTTGTACGTGGCCATAATGTATTTACACCTACATTTGAAAACTCATTATTCCAAAATTTTGCCATTAGTGACATATTATATTTTGACATACTATAATAACCATGATTAGTCCACCAATCATCATTATTTATCATTTCAATTGGCGGTGAAATAACAACTACATTACCGTGTTCTGATTGATTTATATATTTTAAACATTCTTTCCCAACTTTATAGGTTCCATTAATATTAACATTACACATTAAATCTATTTCTTTACTACTTACGTGTAAAGTTGGTTTTAAACATAAAGCACTTGCATTTAAAACAACTCCATCGATTGAACTAAACGTATCAACTACCGTTTTAATACTTTTATTAATATCATCATTGTTTCTTATATCACATACTAATCCTAAAACATTATTATTATTTGTTGATTTTTTAATATAATCTACTGCTGTATGAATTGTACCTTCCAGTTTTGGATGCGGTTCTGCTGTTTTACCTAATATTGCTACATTACCACCTTTATTTGCTATTCTTTGGGCAATAGATAACCCAATACCACGTGAAGCACCGGATACAACATATGTTTTACCAACAAGATTATTTAGAATTGGTTTTAAAGTTGTATCCTTTTTTATTGACTTCATAACATAAGTAAAATTATTTCTAATACTTTGCATTAATATTAATATAATGTTTTCTTTAATATCATATTATATAATGAACTATTATTATTATAAAAAATATTTAAAATATAAAACTAAATATATAAATATGTTAGTATATGCTTATGACTTTGATGGTGTTATACATAAATTAATGTCTAAAACACAACCAATCGACGCTGATCACAGAAGTCCTGATAATGAGTTATTAAAGAAAAATAAAGATGATTTTAGTTTTTTAAAAAACCATTTATTTGAAAAAACAATAGATGATATAAAAAGAGCACAAAGAAGAGGTATTAAAGTAAAAATTGTATCAGCAAATTATAATGAATATAAAAATGCTATATTCGATTTATTAAATAGTATTGATGGAATTAAAATTAATATTGATGATATACATATGAGAGTAAGTCCAAAAGATAAAAAATTAAAAAAATTAAATGTTACAAAATTTCTAGATGACAGTTGTTATAATATTAGAACTTTACATAAAGCAAAACAAAATAATAGATTACCATTATTAAGGGAATTAATTTGGACTATTCCAGAATATGAAGAATTTTATGATATTGATTTAAATGAAGAATTAATGCTCGGTAAAGGTAAAAACTGGTTTAATAAAGCTAGAAAAGGATTATTAAAAGGGGTTCAATTAAGAAAAATTGAATAAAAAAACATTATGAAATATATTTAATGAAGTTAATGTGTTCTATTATGAATCCAAGAAATAATTTTACCTTTCATAGTAAAGATATGGAAAATGATAATACTTTTATCTACGCAATGAAAAATACTGAACAAGTATTTTTGTCTGGATATATTGATAAAATAATAAAACAAAATAATTATAAGGGTATTATTTTGGATAATTTTTATTATGATATTTCTAGTCATATTTCTAGTTATATTTCACACTCGTCAGTATTATCTGAACTACGATTTCAAATTAAAGAAATACTCATTCGAAAATCAGACAAGATGATCTCAATAGGAATTAATAGTATTGTTAACGAAAAAGATGGAACTTTTATTTTTAAGAAGTCAGAAAATCTAATTTATATTCCAGTTTTTATTCCATCTAATAAAATTCATAATTATACAGTGGTAAAATATGAAGATATAAATGAGAGTGATTTTGAAAGATATAACTTGGCATCATATTTCAAAGAAAGAAAAAATCCTTTTGGTCCATTTGGATTTTGGACCACATTTACTTTAATTTAAAAACAAGTAATTATATAATTCTTCAAATGTTAAAATTAAAAATATTGTTTTGTAGTGTTCCATTATTGTATTTTTATCTTTTATAAAATTTTTCTTTGTATAATCTATAAAATCATTTATATAAATTATATAATATTTATTTTTTTTCTTTGTTAACATAAAAACTTCTTTATATTCGTTAATAATATCGTCTATTTTTCTATCTAATTTTATTTTTAATTTAACTTCTTTTTTAAATTTAGCAAATGTCATAACATAATTATTACCCATTATATCTACTAATTTTAGTAATAATTTATCTTCATTATTTATATTTATAAATTCATTAGCATAATTTTTTAAAACTGATTCTTGTAATGATAAAATTGTTAAATATATAGATTTTTGTCTAATTAGTTGACATAAATGTGTAAAATCTATATCCGAAGATACCAAGTAAATATGATTAATATTGTTATTTGAACATATATCATTAGTTACATCTGTAATTAATTTTATATCAGTGCTTTGTTTTTTACCTATTCTAAAACATTGTATTGGTTCTAATCCATAATCTATAACAATATTAATCCAGTTTTTTAATTCTGGTTTACTCCAATCTCCATATATTTTTTTTACAATTAATTCTTCCACTTTAATATGACTAAATATATCTTCTATACATTTATAAGATACATTATCTGCGTCTATATATAAACAACTCATTATTATATAATTTTATATATTTAAAAATATTGAAACTAAATTATTTTTATTTTAAAATATTATATTATAATGGACGTTTATAATAAAACCAACATGACACATATTAACTTAATTAATCTTGGAAAAGAAATGAATGAAAAAGATACTATTAAAAAAAATAGTAATGAATATTTAGAAAAGGCAATTAAATCAATTAAAATTCATTCAGAACATATTAATTTGAAAAATTCATATGAATCAATTTTAACTGAAATTCAAAAAAACAATTATGTATTTTCTGTCAAGAATGAAGAACTAATATTAGCTATTTATCTGTTAAAATTAAGATGTAAAAACTATAAGAGCGAAATTAAAATATTAAAAGAGACTGAGGAAAATATAAATGAAAGTTATGAAAATGTTATTGAAGAATTAGAAGAAAAAGAAAATGAATTAGAATTAGAAAAAGACCAAAATCAAAAAATAAAAATATATAGTTTCATATTTTTTGTTCTTTATAATTATCTGCTTTTATTTTCCCTATATGATATTTATAATCAAATTACATCTGTAATTAATTTGATTATAACTTTTGGAAAATATATAATATATTTTATTATTACTGACTATAAAACAATATTAACAATGCTGTTTATTCCATTTATATATATTATTGTCAACTATAATAAAAAAAAATATTTAGTTAATAAATTTAAACGTAATTAATCTTATTATAATCCACATTTAATTGGTTTTTCTCCTGGATATACATTTCTATTATAAAATAATTTACAGTCTATTGCTGTTTCTTTTAATACATTTTCAAATTGACTAATTAACAAGTGTTTTCTTTTTGCCATACTCCATACTTTTTGATCTGCGGTTTTATTAATATCTGGATGTGTTGCTAAATATAAAAATATATCTACAAATCTTTTACTTGATGGTACATCTTTATGCGAACAAAAACGAATAGCTCTTCCAATAATCTGTAATATTCTAGACATATTCCAATATGGTTCTAAAATATGAACTTGTTCAACACGTAATAATGAAACACCTTCTTTAATTGATGGGGTCCCAAATAAAATTTTTATTTTAGAACCATTATAATTATCTGGTTGATTAAAAGTAAATTTAATAGCATTTTTTGTTGCATTTGTTTCATCACCTGACCAAATAGCATATCTTTTTTTACCTTCACCGAATGTTTTATAATTTTTATATCCATTATACTCAAAAAATTTTACTAATGATTTTATACCACCTGAATCTTTAAAATTAGAATAAACAAAAATAGGACCATTTGATGAATTTATTTTATTATATATTTTATAAAATTTTTTTGAATATTTTTTAATATTTGTTGATTTTAAATATTTACCTTTTAAAGATAATAATCCAGACAAACCTATTCCTTTATTTGGAAAACTAATATTAGACATTAATCTAGGACCTAGTAAAAAATTATTAGGTAGATCTAAAATATCAGCATTAGTAAAAGAATTTTTCATATATTCTTGTGTACTTAAACTTGTCATATATGATTTATATTGAAAAGTTTCCATTTTACATTTTATTATTTTAAAGTTATCTTTTGGAAATGCTTTTGGATTAGCCCCGCGATAGTAAGATATATATCCATCCAAGTATGGTTTTAATTCTTTAATATTATTTATTTTATAATGAGTTTCATTTTTAACTTTGTAAGGTTGTAAAAATTTATTTGAAAAATCTTTTCCTACCGGCATTTCTTTTTTTAGAAATAAATTCATAGTTAATGCTAATTCAACGGGTTTATCAAACATAGGTGTAGCAGATAGTAATATTAATTTTGTTTTTGTATCTGCTTTATCAACTAAATATTTTAAATTAGTATAAAATGTTCCTGTGTCTGATACCATATTTTGAACTTCATCTATTATTAATAATGTATTTTTTAATTTTATTTTTCTATTTTCAACTAAATCACTAAATTTATGATATGAATATATTGTATAAAATTTGTTTATTTTTTTATCTGACTCGTATATAATTTTTTTAAACATTTTACTACGAGGTTTTAATGTTTTTAATAATTCTCTATTACTATTAGAAATATAATTATCACTAGCGCATTGGGACCGTAATTCATCTCGAAAATTACCAATTAAAGATGCTGGTAGTACTACTAAAATATTCATTTTATTTTTAAATTTTTCTGCGATTGATACAGCAGTACAAGTTTTACCAGCACCTATCTTATGATAAATTAGTAATCCATTTTTTGAATATTTACTACCAAAATAATCACGTAAAAAATTTTGTTGTTCTTGTAAAGTAAATTTTTTTGGTAAACATAAATCTTTCATTGTTTCTTTTTTTTTTTTAATTTTATATTTACTAAAGTTCTTACTAATTTTATTTATATTATTTTTCATATATGTAATATTAGAATAAAAAAATTGAATTAAATAAATATTTCTTTTAAGAATATTAGAGTAATGACAAAGTATTCAACTCATTCAGCACAATTAACTAAACTACATTATTTTCTAAATAATGATTTATTAGAAAAAGGAATTGAGTATTTAGATAAAATAAAACCATTTAATTGTTTTAATCTTATTTCAGTTTTGAATTTATTTTTACAAAAAATAAATTACTTACATCCATCATATAAAAATAAGAATCATTATAAATATTTACAAGTTTTAACAAGACATTTTTTAGTACAAAATAACAGTCTAGACTGTATGAAAGAGTTAATATTATCTATTAATCTTTGTAATTTTGGTCAAAAAATATTAAAAACTATACCAGACGTAAAAATTAATAAATATCAAGATCAAGATATGTTTAATACTGTATGTAAATATAGTACTTTACCTGTATTTTTATTTTGGTATAATAAACAGTTAATAAATTTAGATAAAGGAGAACTGCTTGTAAATGTATTTGCTAATAATGACGATAGACTGTATAAATATGTTTTTAAAAATATAAAGCACATTAAATCTGATGTTAGTAATGTAATTAAAGAGATCTTAATTTCTATTCAAAATGATTTTCGTCCAATAAAATATCAATTAAGAAGAATAAAATTTATATCTCAATATACTGATTTAAGTAAATATTTAAATCATATGATAAAATGTTCAAATAATTTTACTTTTATTAAAAGTATAATGAAATATTATTATACTAAAACTTTGAATATAGAATTATTTCAAAATGGATGGGGACCTGAATATAATTGTATTACAGATCATATTGTAAATATATCTCAAAATTTTAATAGTTTAAAAGAATTGTATGATTTACTAAAAACACCATTAGAAAAAAATATGTTTGTTTTGTCTATTTTTAAAGTATATAATTATATTTCTAATAAGATGATTAATTTTGATATTATATCTTGTCCTGAAACAAAACAATTTACACAAAATAATACTAGTATATTTGAGACATTTATCGATCATATTAAAAATATATATTCTAATACTAATACTATTTCTATAAATTATGATAGTATTAGCAAAATAATGAAAATATTTTACAAAAAAGACATTGATAAGTATATTAAATCCGGTGGTCTTGTTAATTTTAATATATTTTTACCTTATGTTAAATATTTTCCTGTTAGGAATTTTAATAGTGTGCTTACATTAATTACATTAAGAAAAAACATCAAATATAATAAAATACTATTTTATTTGCGTACATTTATTAGAAAAAAGTGTAGTGAGAGAAAAATTAAAAAGAAACTTAGAATACAACCTTTACTAAGAGAAATTAAAGATTTAAAACCAAATACTTCAAAACCTGTATTTAATAGGGGTACTGACAAATATTATTTAGATAGACAAAAATTTAATAATATTCCTCCATATCATCTTTATCCAAATCAAATTCAAAATATGAACTATCAAATTTTTATTAAAGAAAAATCAGATGGTACTCTAGTTAAAAAAATAAACTCGCGTTTAGTATATCCAAATATTATATTCAATGAAGAATTTAAAGCAGAGTATATAGAAGATTTAGACTTGTATCTTATTTTTGATATTGATTTGAAGATATCTATTCAAGATAGATATACATATCTTAGAAAATTACATCCAAATACAAAAAATTTTGTTAATACTGGTACTACTATAAAAGATAAAATTAATGAAGAAAGAGAAAACTTAAAACTTTTCTTACAAGAAGATTATGATTCTGTTAGATGGTATCCAAAAGCTAGTTTTTATTGTAATTTTATTAACACAGATTTACATAACTGGGTTGTTAATATTGTAAATGATACAGATAAATATTTGAATAAATGGTTATGTAATGACGGACCAGTTCAAAATGATGGGTTAATTATTACACCATTAAATGGAAAAAGAGAAATTAAAGTTAAACCAAAAAACTTGATGACAATAGATTTAATCTATAAAGATAATTCTTGGTTTGATAGAGATGATTATTGTTATGATGATATTATTATAAATAAATATAATCATAAATTTAGAAATAATAATATTTGGAGATTATATCCAGAAAATAACTTGTATATTCCCCAAGAAATTAGGTTTGATAAAACTAGACCAAATTCAAGAAATGTTGTTAGTAATATAATTAATCTTTACAAAATAACATATCAAACAGATATTCCTAATGAATTATATTATAATAAAAAACCATTTAATAATAATTTAAAATGGTTAGAAATAATTAAAGATAATGATAAACATTTTAAACATCAATTAAAAAATCATAATTTTATTTGTAATATTTTGGATTTAGGTTGTGGAAAGGGAAAACTATTAGAACATTTTAGAAACTATCAGTCTTATTATGGTTTAGATTATGATTCTAATGTATTATTAAAATCAGTTGATAAATTTACTAATAATAGAATTCGATTTAATTATATTAATCTCTCCGATGAATGGAATTCAACAAGAAATAAATGGTGTGATATTGATTTTGACAAAACATACCAAAATATATTTGCAATCAATAGTTTAATGCATTTTTGTACTGATATATTCTGGAAACAATTAGATAAAGTATCACAATTAACTTCTATTTTTACTTTTAATTTGGTTAATGATAAAGGTCATACAAAACATACTTTTGATAATTCATATCTATATATTAAAGATAATTATGTTTATTATTATTTTGAATCAGTACATAAAAAAGAATTAAAAGAAAAATATATAAGTAAAGAAAATATTCTAGAATATTTAGATAAATATAATTGGAGTATTATTAATACTCATACAGGAAATAATGGCAATCTTACAGATTATTACACGTGGTACACTGTTAAAAAACATTAATTTATTTTAAATAATTTATATATGTATTTATATTGCTATTCTAAATCCTATTATTTGGTAAGTACAGTCTCTCGGTTGAGCATTTCTATAATGAGAATTTATTAAAAAATCGGGTACAGCCCAAGAACCTCCTCTACATACACGTTTATAACCAAAAAAAGGGTAAGACATTTCACGATATACTGGATCTATTTTAAATCCATCGTATGGATATAATGGTTCTAAACACCATTCCCAACAATTTCCAAATAGACCAACTACATTCATAGAATTTATAGATTTATCATCTAATACGGAGATTGTATTATAGTTTTCATAATTTCCATAATTTAAATGAGCATTATTTTTTTGTTTATTTTCTTCACTTTTTGCTAGATATTCCCATTCTTTTTCATAGGGTAATCTACAGTTGTTAAATTTACAAAAAGCCATTGCTTCATACCAACTTATATATATAATTGGATGGTTATTTTGTAGAGGAATATATTTATCAAAAGATTTTTGAAACCATTTATTATTTTCTTGTTTCCAATAAATAGGACATGTTTGATTTTTCTTAGTTATAAAGGAATATCCTTCCTCTAACCAATATTCTTTTTTTTTGTAACCGTTTGCTTTAACAAATTTAAGATATTGATAATTGGTTATACAATATTTACTAATTTTAAAATTATTTACTTTTTGTTTAAAACTTGGAGCTTCATTGTCAAAGTAAAATTCTGACGAATCAAAAGAAACACCTTGAGTAAATTCATTACCTTGTATAGAAAGCATTTCAATTGTTTTTAAAATTTGTTTATTATCTTTTGTTATTATTTTTTTATTAAAAGGATTAATACCTAATAATTGATTACTAAATATAAAACTTTCATTATGCATTTCTTGATGTAATTGACCTAATCTGACAAGATATAAAAAATCTTTACTTTTATTATAATTTATTATATGGGGTACAAAAAAATCTATAAAATTATTATACCCTTCTTCTAACTCTTCTATACTTAACATTTTTGATAAATTATATCTATCATCTCTCGATATTCTAAATGAATCGTAATATTCCTTTTTAGTTATTATTGAATTATAGTTTAATGGTTTAAAGCATATATGTTCCCAAAAAAATAATGTATGTCCTAATTCCCAAAGAAGCGGATTTATATATTCAACATCTTGTTTATAATTATATTTTTGCTCTTTAATAATATCAATAATCATTTCTACAATATTAAATGTTTTTATTAAATCATTAAATAATTCTTCACAATTAAAATTTAGATTCCTTTTATTTAATCTATTTATTATTTCATTACTGTCTAATTCTAAGTTCATATTTATATATATATATATTAATATATATATATATTTAAATGTTTGAACCATATACAT
>Ga0209634_1000294_pt1 | contig 38141 bp, 36 predicted proteins | sample LinPmetageLP40_FD_184043 | JGI IMG/M metagenome (GOLD analysis project Ga0209634, IMG submission 184043) | Marine viral communities from the Pacific Ocean - LP-40 (SPAdes) (version 2) | ecosystem: Environmental > Aquatic > Marine > Oceanic | place: Pacific Ocean | collected 2010-08-26 | reverse complement strand
TCGACTGATTGGTTATCGACTGATTGGTTATCGACTGATTGGTTATCGACTGATTGGTTATCGACTGATTGGTTATCGACTGATTGGTTATCGACTGATGTTGGTTCTTACTATACCTAAACGGTACAACTAAAATCAATTTTATCTGTTAAATTTGATTCTACTACTAATACTAATAAATCATATACAAATATTAATAAATCATACAATGAGTTCGGACACCAAAACACTACTCTTCTCTTACATCAATATCGGTCTGTTCCAAATATCAAAAGAAGAACGGTCAAAATATCTGAAGGAGGACATTTTACGACTCGAAAATGGTGATAAATTGGAAACCATAATTAAGGATAGACATAAGGCAACTATCGCATATTCAATAAAAGATACCAAACCAGTAAAATACAAAAAGCTGAATTGTGGCGATTGTCATTGGAATCTTACAACCAACCCTGACTGCGACTATTGTGACCCTAAAATAGGTGAACCTAATGGGAGTTTTATATAGATTACAGATTAAATTTGATTGAAATTTTATTTTTTATTTAAATAATCATGGGTTCATGTATATCCCGAATTTACTATAACTTAGGTATAACGTCTCCTTATAACGAATTAGATTATATAGATTGTGAAAAAGGATATTTAGTTACAGTTGAATCTGACAATGAATCCGCTGGTTCTATAATAGTACACGATGGAGATTTTGATTCTTTTCTATATGGTTCAAATAAAAAAGACTAAATATAGCTACCCTATACAATACTTGAATTTATCCTACAAGAGCTTCAAATGCAAATAGAATACCACCTTCACAACAAACCGCATATGAGTATACTATCCATTGTGGTATTCCACCACCACATTCTTTCTCCAAAGTACTGTGTGCCAAATATCTAACATACCCAGTTGGACACGAATGGGTATCGTGTTTGTAGTTGGGTGAATTAACATCAGGAATAGATTCATCTAAAATATATGTCTGTTTGGGTGGCATAGTGAAGCACGTCGATGTACGCCCCCAACATCCTAACACTAAAACTAAGAGGAAGGCAGAACTAATTAGAATGTTTCGCATGTCAGATTGATTCAAAACTCAATGCAGAGTCTGTCAATTTTTTATTTCTATCCATGTCCCCCCAGAGCTTTCGATTCTTTGTCTGTCTCGAATAAATTCATCTCTTCGTGCTTGGGCCAAATCACTCATGAAATTTTTACTATCTACATCCCATTTAATTGGGCAAATGTACTCGTACTCCAAAGCCACACTACCCAAAAGACGTTTTTCTATTTGCGTCATCTGTCTCCAACCATTTCTGAGTAGCATGTAGAATCGTCTTCGAAGCTCATTCGTTTTCTCATCGTTTAGGGTGTTCGAAGACTCCATCATGTTATTAAGCACAACCACATCTAATAGATATCAAATTTATATAAAAAAAAGATTTAATATGGGAATATAGATATATAAACACTACTAATTTAAACTACTCATATAGACGATGTGGGAACCCATCGCTGTGCATTGGCTGGGGCTCGACGCCGCTGGTTGACCTTGCAGTTTGCATCATAGTCTACACGAAGCTTCTTCAGTGCAGCTAGGTCGAACTCTGGACACATCACCATCTCTGGGGTGTTGAGGCGACGGTACTCAGCTAGCTCCTTGACCAGCGCATCCTTCTCAGCCACCTGATGCCGAAGCCGGGCCTGCTCCTGCACTCGTTCCAGCTCCACATGTGCAGCAAGAGTTGCCTGCTCACTCTCAGTTAGTGGATTCTTGATGGCCGCCATTGCCCGTTCGTTGTCCAAGCGAGTCTGCTCCATCTTGGTAGCCGTATTATCCTTCTTGTGTCGGTTGTCCAGTCGTTCAGTGCGAGAACTAATTTCATGCTCCATCTCCTCCGTCTTAGTCTTGAACTCCTTGGTAGCCTCGCGGTGACTGGTCTCGAGAACCGACAGGAACTGATTATAGTTGTATTCCTGGGCCTTCCGGACTAGTTCATCCTGCATCAGCCATTGCTTGCCATCACCACCAATAAAGGAGACATCTAGGTTGAATCGGTCCATCGCAGTCTGGTACCGAACCAGCAGCTCGAACATGTCACAGAATCGCTGGAAAATGTCCTTGCCGTAGAGCTCAACACGCGGTAGACCAGGACCCTTCACCCCGGCGATGGTGTACGAACCAGCCCGAGGTTCATCGGTTGAGGCACGAAGTCCAGATGTCATCTTCTCAAGCTTTGAGTAGATACTGGCGGGACCAGGGGAGGCCTCGCACAGTATAGCCTGAACAGTCTTAGCCGGTTCACCATCCGTACGTTCTGGGATGGCTGGGGGCTCTGGGAAAGGCTCCTGGATTGCCGAATTAGCGTTGGTCTTTGCCGAATCCAGTAGTGAGGTCTGCTCCTCGATGACCTCCAGTAGCTTTTCGGCACGCTGTCGCGCATGCTGGTGTTGAAGAACCATATCATATTGGTTATCTCGCATGTGCCCACCTTGAATCGACTTCATGAACGTGGCGGCCTCGGCCGCCGCCTTAGAAGTACCGAGAGACGCCATGGCCTCCTTAGCCAGACGCTCACCCTCCTGCTTGGCTAGGTCAAGTCGCCGGTCACGCTCAGCCTCGGCTCGCTGCAGTACCTCTAGATAAGCCTTCAGAAACTTTACCATCCGTGGGTTCAGCTTTCGGCGGTGCTCCATCTCGGCAACGGTCATATCCACATCTCCGACGGTACCAGTAGCCACAATCTTAGCTCGGGCAAGAGCTGCTCGGTCAGCACGACCACGCTCAAAAATCTGGACACCCTCGGTCATCGGATTGCTATCCAGAACCGGTCTCTCACCTTCCTTCGCACGATATACCCTGGCTATCGGCTTGGTACCGTAATGGGAGTAGTTGTCGTTACCATAACGAGAACCGTACGGATTCGTGGAAATCTCCTGGACAAGACGGTTAGTCTCCAGAGCGTAGTCACCCAGCCCATCGAGAACCTCCTGTGCACATCGCTTGTGTTCATCGTGATTTGCCATTTTGCTTGTTTTGAAAAGTCTAATATAAAAATAGACATCAGTTCAATCAATTTTATTTTGGATAGAATCAACCTATTAATCTACATAAAAAAATAATATAGTATCTAGTATCTAGTAACTACTATATTTACCGATAACAATCTAGGTATTCGAGGCATACAGATTTGTCTGGACACTGCCATATGAATCCTAATGTTCTCCATCAGTAATCTATAATATATAATCTATAATCTATACTATAGTGGTTGCATCCTTTGGAACATCGTGGATATCACGAATACCTGTCCAAGCAATTGTGATATGGAAATCCTTTCTCGGAAGACCCAAAGACGCCCTAAACTTTTGTCCCCATTCCCAATCAAGAACTACGATAATAACTTCATCATTACCATCGACTAACCTGCCCAGACCTAATGCATCAGGTTGTTCCTCCACCACAATATCGGGTACCTTACCCTTTACCGACTTCAACTCTTCTGGGTCAAGTAAGGTAATATGATACTCGTCATTCCCACGTTGAAGTTCACAGCGAAGACGTTCTTCTATAATATTAGGTCGTGATGGTGTTTCTTTCCATATGGTTTCACCCGAAGCCTGTGCCAGTCCCAGTCTGCCCATTTTGGTCACCCATAAGTTCCGATACATCAACACATTTCGGTCTACTAAAACTCCCTCCTTGAAAGAAGGTTGGGGATAGATATCCAACCACTTTGTCAAGCTATCTCCTGGTCCAGCATCAGTAGAAGTATGAGTCTTATAGTCTGTCAGACAGTTGTTAATGGTCTTTTCAATCACATCTCTAGAAATGGCTTTTCCCTCTAACTTTTCGCGTATCTGGGACCGAACACACAAGGCATCGATTGTGGACTTTCTGGTTTCGTCCGTACACGAAAGCCATAGTTCTGGGGCAATTGGAACCGATACCAGTTCAGCACCCATATAAACACAGATGTCCTTGTACTGGGCACAATCGATGCGCTTCATATTAGTATTGTCGACAATAGCATGAAACCCACCCTTCAGAGCATTCAATACATCAATCTTACACCTGTAATGACAATCCCCCAGTCGGAAGAAGTTGAATTCAGGTCCCATATGAATATCGGCAGAACATTGCTTTGCACCATAAGCCAGAAGTATTTTGGTTAAGGTACTCTTGCCTGCACATTGAGGTCCTATAGGCATGAAAACTCCCTTCAATCCCTTAGAATCTAGTTCGGCAATCTTGGCAACCAAAGATGCCTTAAGAGTCTGAAGATAGTCTCTCAAAGCCTTTTCGGCAGGTGTGATGACGTCCATAGCGGCCAAAGCATTCTCCGACTCGATTTCAATTCGTGTCTGTATCTTGGCGAGTAGGTCAGAAATACTCGCTACTGGTGTGATATGCTCTTTTTCGAACTTTCCCACACGTGCTTTCTGCCATGGAAGCAAATTATCTGGTAGTGACATCTGAAACATAGGACCAGTATTCTTATTGGGCTTAGATGGTTCATTAGTCAGATAGATGAAACCTCGTTGAGACTTGATAGGCTTCTTCTTCCTAGTGGTGACATATCCAGCCTCATTAAGTGCTCCTTCCAGTCCCAAGTAATCATCACCTTTAGCACTGGCGAAAGGCAGAACCACAGTATATGGACCAACCATCATTGCTGTTTGCTTGGCACACATCGTTGCGATTGTTTCTTCTATATCTACACGGATACCTGAAGTCTGAACCGCATCTGCCAAGCGGATATGACGTGCTACAAGACTTTTGGAGTCAGTATCGGGTTCTTGAGCCCTTAACATAATCTCCCAGGCAAAATGGGTCCAGTAGTTAATACCTTCTTCAGTCAGACACCATCTGGGAGCCCAGTTTTCAACATGGTGACAGAACTCACCCAATGTTAGTTTATCATTCATGGCTTCACGACAGCACATCGTAGTGACCGTATATCCAGGAAGTTTCCACTTGAAAATGGTAGTTTCACCTGCCTCAATCATTGCCACAATATCATCATGACTTGCGGGGGGTTGTCCCAGAACAGCGTGGGCTACGATACCCTCCAACCTTTCTCCTAGAATACCATCATGTTCAATCGTACCGGGTCTTATCACCACTAGGTTTGGGTATTTTGCTTGAATTGTGCCAAGAACCTTCTTGTAAGAAGAATAATCCATCATATCTCTTAGTCTTTGCAGCAATTTCAGAAACTCCTTCGCTGCTACACCGGTTGCGATTACCGCCTCGCTCACTGGCAATTGGTGCTTGGTACAAAATTCAATAGTGTCGGCAAAGCCAGAGTAAGTTACCGGACCCTTAGTTTTCGGAAGGTCATATTCTCCGTGACCCACCAAATCGAGAAAGACACCTCTGGCCATGGATGTAAATACTGGCGATTCTCTCAACACACTAGCACCGTGCGTCTGGTCGTTTTCACTCATCATTTCAGCATTGAGGTGTAGACCATGCACTTGCAAGTCTAAAACCAACTCATGTGTCATGAATGGTTCAAACAACCGCTTAGCATCGGAACTGAATGTCTTGGTGCTATCAAAACTATTCTTGGAGGCCGCAGTCCAGTAAAATTCACCACCATCAGACCAGGTCATTAGGTGTCCAAGAAATCCAGAATACTTCAAGAACCAAGCAACACCATCAGCATCTATAGGAGTTTCGCCGTTTCTGTCGTCATTCTTGAACTTGACCTTGAACCCAAAGAACTTTATCCATTGACCGGGCATCCAGATGATGGGAAACCCTCTTGGAATGCCATGTTCGGCACCAAGATTCTCAAGCACAGAATCAACATGACCAACATACATCAAACCGTAAACTACCCCCTTGTCAGTTGCTCCCTTCCAAATACTCAGCTTGATTCGATTTCTTATAGCGTCGAGGATGCGGGATGGCATTTCACTCCATGACCTCGTCGAATCCAACTCACTTCTGAACTTCGTCTTCATCTCAGTCGATTCTTCAGACTCAAGAGGCACGAATGGCACATATATGGGTAGCGGACCTTTCTCCACTTCACCCCCAGCTCCTGAGATTTGAAATGGATTGTGTTCGTTCAAAGACCCACCCATCTCTTGAATTGCCATATCTGTGTGAAAGTTTTGTTTAGGCATTTGGATAGAGTTGTTCGTTGACTGATAGTTACTGTATAAATAGTTACAGTAGATATCAATTTTAAGTACTATAGAAAAAAATGTTTTAATGGAAGAATTATAATGAAGAGGTATAGGGATATGCTAATTATCTACTTGCGTTTTCGCCGCCGGTTCTTGCTGCCCTTTGGCGGCTTGATGGTAATGATTTGGACCACGACAGAGACGTCATCCCACTTGATTGAGCCATCTGTACCCATGGGGAACAGCTTGTGTTCTAGACCCGGGGCAGACTTAGTCTCGCGAGCAGTCTTCATCATCGAATCGTAGAGAGATGTCAGGTGAGCAGAAGCGCTGGGACCACCAGGCTGATGGATGACCTTTTGGAATGAATCCAGAATTGCCTGGTCGGTTACAACATCGGAGAATCCGTCAGAACCGATGATGATAGCCTGTGTTCTCTCGATGACTTCTATGTGGGTATGCACAGTCAGAACACGCCGCATATCGCCGACACGGTCCGTCTTATCCCCGAAAGACGACAAGTTCTGAACACCCCACTCGACTGTGTTGCCGAAGTTTGCAGCCGGGAACAACCCTTTCTGCATGTCCTCGATGTTTTCCTTGCGACCCCGAAGTGCTTGGGTACCTCCAGCTTGGAGATATGCTTGCATCCAATCCGGTGCATTTTCGTAGAAGACCTTGACGTCAGGGTGGTCGGTGACCGTCACGTTTTGGTTCTCATCAACTTCGTAATCGAAGACCTGGATGGCCCGTGGCTGTCCATCCTCATCGGTAATCCATGGTGCCTTAAACGAGGATGGCTTTCCGCTATTGCACCTAGAAAGCCAGACGTTCTTCGGTTGGACCCCGTTACGAAGACACTCTTCGATGTAGAGATGGTATGCCTTCTTGGTGTCACCATTGAGACAGTGTGTCAACTCGGTCACCTCGCCCCGTCCCGGGCGCACCTTGAACATTGGACTGTCACCGATGTTGGAAGTCACCGAACACATCTTCCACTTTTTGGTAGGGTGTGGGAACTTGAGGTTCATCGTCATCGTTGAACCACCCACTTTGTGGTCTTTCGTGTACACACAAACGTTGTGCAGATGGTCATCGAGATTCTTGAAGATGGCATGCATCAGCCGTTCCAAGCCAGAATTGTCCCTGTGCCGAAACAAATCGGATATCTCTGGTAGACGCGCCACAACCATACCCGGTAAGAGGTACGAAGCGTACTTTGCGTAGTTAGCTCCCGCCACAAACTCCGAATGTCCGTCCGCCAAACAGGTGACCAGAACACCATCACCGTCCAGACGCAGTGTCGACACTACATCCTGTCCGTAGGTGGTCAATTTGACATTACTCGCATTGGGATAGTTTCCAAGAGGATCACACAAGTCACCTTGGACACGCCTTTTCGCACAACCCTGCTGAGCATGGTCGATGACAACACCAGCATCATTCTTGAACTGGCACTGTGAAAGCATGGTTGAGTGTGTAGTGAAAGTTGGTTGAAAGTTGGTTGAAAGTTGGTTGAGTGTTGAGGCAAGCGCTGATTATTTACCGTACTTATAGAAAACAAAAATCAAATTGTTTTTAAACTGGTATCATCTAGATTTAACTCGGATATAACTGGTATTAACCGCAAACGCTACATGAACATTGATTCTGTTCATCCAAGATATCTATTGTAGACTATGTTAAGATAACTACAATCAAAGATGAATTTCAATTAAACAAAAAAGTGTTTAATGATATAATGATAATGATAATGGGATTGGGATTGGGATTGGGATTGGGATTGGGATTGGGATTGGGATTGGGATTGGGATTGGGCTATCTATTGAGGATTAAGCTTCCAGACATTGCACTTTCCTCCGCTGCGGGTCGCTCTCTCGGACACAATCCAAGTCCGGCCAGTGACATCCTTTTCTGTCGCACCAATCTGGAGCTCCTTCGGTGGGGTATTCGGTCGGTTGGTCTTGTAGTCTCTCTTGCTCTTCTTGACCAAGGCAAAGTGACCGTTATTCGGCCTCGGGGCAGCATCGGGCGCAAAGGCTGCCGAGCCAAATCCTGCCAGAATATTGGCCGCTTCAGTGGTTGAGAATGTTGGTGATGGGGTCTCCGTCACCACAGGACACCGCGCTGCTCCAGACCATCCGGCCTTCCAGTCAGAGTTATGGCTCTGGTAAAATGCCTTTGTTTTAGTCTCGGTCACCTCGACCAAGTGTTCCCCAGGCATTCCAATGAAGACCTCTGGTTCCGATGCAGCGAGCTCTTTCTTGGAGTTGGTTGCCGCCAGGTCGAGAGCAGCATCATTGTAGTCGCGGTCGATAGGAGTACTCGGTGCGGATTCATCGGACAGCACAGAACCATCTGAAGAGTTGGCAGCCATCGCTTCATCCCAGTAAGGGCACCAGGTCTTGCTACAGAACTGAGAACCGTTAGTCTTCTCTGGACAACCGAACTCCGCACCGACACATTCGGTTTCGTAAGTGTACTGTGGTGGCTCATCCGCGTCCGAGCCGTAGTTGTGGGCCAATTCATCCAGTGCGGTGAACGTTTCACAGTGCTTGGAGGCAATCTCGTCCACCTCGGTCGGCTCAGGCGAAACAGTCATCGGTCGGCCGGTACCGTCGCGGACCAACTTCCAGGTCTTCTTCATGACACCGGCCTTCTTGGTACCGACTTCGGCAACCATCCAGAGGCGCCCATCGACACCTTCGACGATTTCGCCATCCTCCACCTGACCAAACGGCACCTTCGGTCTTCCGTTGGTGTACCTCCTTTTCGTGCTCGGCGATGCCTTCTCTGTTGGTGGACGTCCACGACGCTTCGGAGTAACCTTGGACAGAGCAGCGACCAGGTCGCACGGCTGGACACCGAGTGTGAGAGCCTTATCCACAACCATCTGAAGCATCTCGGTAGCGGCACCAGCAACAGTGGCCGGTTGGAACATTACTGTTTGAAACGAGTAGTGAAAGTAGTAGGCGAGTAGGTGTAAGTAGGTGAGTAGGTAGTTGTTTGTTTGTTTGTTCGTTAGTGATACGTTCTAATATACATAGAACTTAGTAATAAAATCAATTTTGTTGTAGACTCGGTTATATGTAGTTATAAATAGGTTATAACTGGAAAAGAAAAAAAATCGGTTACAAAAAAAAAGTGATTTAATAGAAGCAAGATGAAATATAGAATATGTTTGGTACCCGCACTAGTTGCCAGGATAGATTGAGTCCTGTCCGACAACCTCCACGCCAATGCTCTGGTCCTCAAAGCAGATGACGTGTCCATCATCCTCTTCGTTGTCGTTGTTTCCGTCTCCGTAGTAGTCTACACCACGCTCAGTGTCAGCCTCTTCATACCAATCCTCGGTAGTGAAGTCTCCACTATCGTACTCGAACTCTCTGGTTGCGTTGGACATTTTGGGTTTGTTGGTTTGTTGGGATGGGAAGAGATTACTCCCAATCCAATAAATGCCAGATTCAATTTTTTTTCTTATAGATAGTCTATAAGTAGCATGCAATTTTGTAACCGATTTCTATATATAGACTATCTACAAAAAAATTGAGATTAGACAATCATGGTTATAGGATTGGCATTACTCACAGCTACCATAACTCAATCGGATGAGTTGGATAACGCACGACATGACCCATCAGGAACTATATAGGTCCAGGCAGGACCAATCAACTTTTTTTATAAACGATATTGCAATGGGACCGACAGTAATTTTTTGTACTATTACAGTTAGATAACAACTGAGTAAGGACCGAGTTGATTGCCATTTGGTGGAGCAAGACGATAAATAAATATCCAAAGGACGTATGATGGTTTGTTCTATTGGATAAAGACAGCTTTCAATTGCAATAGGTAGACTTATATTGGAAGACTCAATACACTACTAATAGAAGTGTATAGTAATAATCAAAATTGATTTATATACCTATTACTATGATTAGTAATCTCCATCAGTCACAGAACAATTCATCTCCTAAATGTTTTCAAACTTTTTCGGTACTGGATACGGTGGGTTTGATGGTATCGACTACAGTCGATACACACCGCCCACTTTCCAACCTTTAAGGAAACAACAACGACCAAGAAGGACACCATCTGGTTTTCAACAACCAAGAAAAGGGTCTCAACACATTACCAGTGACAACTACAAAAGTCACCACCCGGAAGATGCAACATTCACTGGGCGTCGTAACCATCATGGTTGGTACGAAGTTGTCTTCGATGATGGTGTACAACAGTTCGTCCCAGCAGAATGGATAGAACCTATTAAATCCCCAAGAGTTCATAGGCAACACACTGCCGCCCCATCCGATTATAATTCCGATAACGCTATATTGGATTCTCATCCAAAATCCCCCGAAATCACCAAACCAAAGGGGTGTGAAGTGGGTGGCGTTATTATAGAAGAGTTCGTAGATGATACCGAAAGGGTTCCACCAGAAAGACGCCTACCAGATGACTCCATTTATATCTTGGAGGAGATCACCTCCTCAAGCTAACACTTCTATAGAAAGTGTACTTAGATTTAGATTTTTTTATTCTAAATAAACTTCATTACGTACTCATTACCAAACCAATAAAAATTAGGTATTTGACCCTTCGGAATAATATATTTATTGTTCCGAAGTTTCATATAGTTTACATATGTACCATAGTAATAACTTGGTGCATAAGTCGCCATTTCGAACTCAAATACATCTTGCATATTTATGCTATTCGGATGTTTCTTAGTAATGACAAAGATAGTATATAACAACTCTTTGTATTTTTCATAAGGAACTCCATTATTTTCTCGCACTTTGAAAAATGAAGATGAACGTGCAAGTAATGCATATGGTAAATAATCCTCGACTAAGTACTTCATGTTCCACAATATGTCCTTGGCTTCCTGTATATCATTCTCTGTGTTGAAACCTTTCGGGCATTCTGCAGACCCTTCCCCGATATCATAAATACTATCATTAAACTCGTAAATTTTCTCGAGAATAACAGTCATTAATCTACACCAACAAGGAATATAGGAATGTTCGCACACCCAAATTAACCAATTAGTCAATGCATTATAAAGATTATTTAATCCAAATATACTATCAACACCCATATCGATTGCTTTTGCTATATCTTCGTAACACTTAGAAGCAGTATTCAACCTATGAATGGGACGTATCTTGATAGTACCTATATCTGTTTGCTTTTTTGGTAATGATTTTTTCTCTTTTAACCGCTGTTCTTTTGTTGGACGTAAATATCTATGAAGTACAATTACAGATTCTTCTTCACTAAAGTATTTTATGTAATATCTTCTGTCAGCTTCTATATAAATTAACCTCTTCGTTTCTATAATATACTCAAATATTTCAAATGGTAACATATCAAAAAGAGTCCCTGTTAGTTCAAATCTAAGTATCTTTGCCATTTTACGATTAGAACACTTACACCAATCTAAGATATCTGGTGAATATTTTTGGAAACACCAGAAATCAATACTTTCGATAAAATTCTCTCTTTCATCGCCCCAATTATCGTTATTCATTTCAATACCGCTTTGTTCGATACTCAAGTTTATTATTAAATAGTTAATTGAAACTTCAATTTTAATTGACTTATGAAATAGCTTAGTTCAGTTATCCACTAATATATATTTAATTTTTTTTAAAAACAAATTTGATTTAATATTTATCAGATTAACTTATTAACAGTTGTCTAGAGAATAGATGTAAAAGAGTTCTTCCGCTACTCACGACGGAGTTATCCCTCACAGGTTAACATCGAGAGATAATAATTAAAAAATTATAAGCAATAGTTCAAGGAGCAAACATTATACTACGGGTATATCCAAAGAACAAAATGCAACTGTTTCTAAATATTGATGCTACATTAATATTGAGACATCAAATCCGACCTTAATTGGTTGGTCAAGCGACAACCTGCAATTTGCAGATTAATATTAATCTGTTTCAAACCATAACGAGTACTCCGAATCTTGGAGTCTGGTACCCTATGGGGTCAATGTGAAAGCAACACACAACATCAACCACCGAGCATCTAGAACAACTGTTTTTTTTATGTTACATCTAGTCTATGAACCATTTGTCCTATATTACAAAAAAAAATTGATTATTCATTCTCTGTCAACTGATATTGACAGTTGTCTAGAGAATAGATGTAAAAAGGTTCTTCCGCTACCCACGACGGAGCTGCCCTTCACGGGGTGGTATCGGGGGACTTTCATTTTAAGAAATAATGCCAAACCGCAAGTCTTAAAGTGTAAAGTTCAAATGCCTAATAGAAGTCTGATGTGCCAATATATGGTCATTCATACTTTAACGGTAGCAACGAGTAAATCCAGACACTTCACGGTGTTATGGTCAAATCTCAATGAGCAATTTCTGGTCGTCAAACTAAATTGATGTACCAGATTCAAAATATAACGAGCACTCTGAATCTTGGAGTCTGGTACCCTATGGGGTCAATGTGAAAGCAACCACACAACATCAACCACCGAGCATCTAGAACAACTGTTTTTTTTTCTATATATGCTAGGTATGATAGACTACTAATACTATAATGAATATGTATATATATAAAATTGATTACTCTAACTATAATGTAATATAGTACTCGTGCTATACAACATGCAACAACACATTGGACAATTCATCGGTTCATCATCTTACGGTGCTCGCGCTTTGGGGACCGAAGGTCGAGTGCTCAGCCGCGAAGACTACCTGAAGCTTTTCGAGTCTTACCACACCCAACAAATCCAGGCGATTGACGATGGGAACCAGATTCACAGCCAAAACATGGTGAACGTTCTGGTGATGGAGTGGTTGATCTCACAATTCCCTCATATCCCATACTGGTACTCTTTGCGCGAGTTCAAACGCGATGACGGTTCTACTGTCTACAGCTCTCTTTGGAATGGTCTTCGTGTAGGTTTGAGTGTTCCCGACTCCCAGACTATGGTCGAGGCTGGAACTAGCTCATGCCGTGTCTACAAGAATGGTACAAATGGTTGGGCCCCGCTCAACTTCACTATCGATGGTGAAAAGTGGGAACAGTTCTGGGATTTGGCAAAGAAAGAGCGAAGTGGTGAGGTGTCGGTCGGTCATACTGATAAGCCATCCCTCGAATGGTTGAAGCTTGAGCTTGTGGCTGGTGGTGCCATCACCAAAGAGGATGCCGACAAAGCATTCTACTTTGCCACTGGACAGGCGAGAGATATTGGTGGTATTGGTGGGTTCCGGACCATCTCCCACGAGGAAGAACTGCGTTACGAGTTCGAGTCTGTTGTTTACGCCCACTCAGAGGTACCGCAAGCGTCCTTGCATGACCACAATCTTGTACTAACTGTAGGGGCTGGTGGTGGTTCAACACAGGGTTATGATGCCACAACCAAGTCGGGGTATACCAAGAACTTTGGCCTAAAGCCTCTGATGAAACTTGTCGGAGATGCCGAACTTACTAAGAAGGTCTCGTTCGATTCACATGAAGCATATCTCTCCGCAATCTTGTTGGTCAAGAACCACCTCAAGGCTTACGAAACAGAGTCCTTCTGGAGTCGCTGGTTTACTTGGGGGTCATGGTACGATTGGTGGTATTGTGAGTAGACAATATTAACTATAGATAAATAGATAGATTATTTTTTATCTACTACTAGTTATACCAGCATTCTATATAAATACCTTAGTGTCAATAAAATTGATTTGATAAGGTATCTATCAGTAATTAAACTTTCGGATTACTCGAACATGCCCCAAACTAATAAGCGACTTCGGATTGTCTCGCCACCAACCGCGTCCCCACCGCCAGCAACAGGTGATGCTGGTCCTGCTACACACCAACCTGTCGGACAACCCATGATGCCTATTCCCCCAAATATGGCATTCTACAATGGACAGTCGATGCCATGGTTTCCGCCACATCCACAGGCCCCAGTCCAGCACGCCCCAGTCCAGCACGCCCCATTCCATCATGGCCAAGGACATCATGGCCAAGGACATCACGGCCAAGGACATCACGGCCACAAGGGAAAGGACACTCAGCCACGGAGGCACCAGCAAACTATTATGGTTCCGGTCCCCGATGAGTTCGTCGGGTTTGTTCTCGGTGCTAAAGGAAAGTCCATTCGGAAGGTTAAGGACGACACACGCGCTGACTACATCCGTCTGCATGATGCCGAACCCGAAGAGTCTCGTCCAGACCCATACTTCGTAGTCAAGGGTTCGCATATTGCTGTCGGTAGGGCCAAGGGTACCATTCTGGAGATGGCAATGGAGGCCTACCGCAGGTCCAAGAGTTCGGGTATGACGACAAACGAGCGCCGGCTGAAAGACCAGATTGATAGCCTGACCAACGATATTGCCCGGCTTCAGACTTCGGCCAGCACACAACCTACAATGAACTCATTTGGTGATGATGGTGGCGGTGCTTCATTCACTCCACAGAGTCCTGATTACTCACCCCATAGCCCAGAACCAAATGGGTGTTAGATGATTTGCTCTAAGGACTTGCACATTACAATACAATATCTACATCACTTAACTATATTTCTATAATAACCTAATTGATTTATATTTTTTTTAAAATTGAACTATATTTCTAACTATTTGATAGTTAATATGACTGTCACCCAGCAACCAAAAAAATCATGTATGGGAGACCATTATCCAAGATGTCCGTACACAAACTCACAACTCGCATGTTACAATTGTGAAGAAGGATGTGATAAACCTGGAATAGGACACCCACAACATGACCCTGGTCAAAATAAATGTGGCGACTGTGACTTGTGTTGTATACCAATATATATACCGATTGATATACTTTGCTTCATTCCAAGAATATTTGGGTTTTGTAGTGTAGAAAATCCAAATTAGTAGTCTAGTATTTGTTAACTATATATTTTTTTAAATTTAAAATTTGAATTAATAAATTTTTAATTTAATCATTAACTTGATATGGAGAACCTATTCAACACTTTGAGTAAAAATACCCACAATTTAGATTACATTATTTTGGGGGTTTGGACATTATCCACCTACCTTCTAGAACCTAATTATTTTCTAGTTTTACTGTCTTTAAAAGTTATGTGTGATTTGATTATCTTTCATTCTAGAAAAGCGCAAATATTCTCTTGGTCTTTTATACTTATTGGATTCATTATTAGTTTGTATGTGGGCAATATTACAGATATTATGTTTATGATACTCATTTGGACGCCTTTCCTTATCAATAATACGAATGAGTACGGTGATTCATATATTCTAAATAACATTCCTAATATAGATGATACATTGAATTCTAAGCAACCCAGATTATCAGAAATTAAATCTTACATGACAAGTACATTAGATATTACAATTCCATTTATAATTGGTTGTGGTACTGGTACACCACCACATACCCCAAAACCTCCTTGTGATGGTATAATGGATGGTGTTACAATGCAATCCATCAATCATTCCGAACAAGTTCATAACACACATAGTATAGGTCTTCAGCTAAATAGTATCAACGAGACAGAATATAACGGTGATAATGAGCCCGATGATGGCACTGACCTGGATGAGAATGAGCTTGATGATGGCACTGACCTGGATGATAATGAGTTCGATGGGGGCAATGAGCCGGATGGGGGCAATGAGCCGGATGGGGGCAATGAGCCGGATGGGGGCAATGAACCGGATGGGGGCAATGAACCGGATGGGGGCAATGAGCCGGATGGGGGCAATGAGCCGGATGGGGGCAATGACGGCAATGACGATAGCCATAGTCCAAACGAATCTAATGGATATGGATATATGTCACAACATAATGCCGAAACACAATTGGCAGATTTTAGAATCCCATATAAATCATTAGAGTCGTGTGATAATGTTTTTCTGGATATTATAAATCGTCCAGAAGTTTCCAGTAATTCTTTTACCAGACGCGACCTCATTTCATATATTCCAGAAATTCAAGAACGTACTGATAAACTTAAGAGTAAGACACCTGAGCAATCATTAAGTAAATTGCTTCAGAAATTTAGAGATAATGGTACACTAGGTTTTTTGGGAAGAGGTAGATATCATCTTGTTCAATAAATTTGATTATAAATATAAAGATATATAAATAAATAAATATAATAAATTTTTTTTATGACTGGCAAACTACCGAAAAAATTAAACATAATATCTAAACAATGGTATACTAACTGTACTATGTCTATTACTTTTGGAGATAGAGCTGAAAATCATGTTGGTATGCAGATGATAGGTGAATTGGCTTCAGAAGGTTTTACATTTTCGGAACTAATAAGTGCTAAAACTAAATTTGAACTGAAAGGATGTGATACAGAATTAATAGAACTTCACCCTAATATTCCAATTTCTTCAATTTCCAATACTTCTTCGCCCAAAGATTATATACAAAAAGAAGGACTAAAGGCTTGGATTTTAATAGTTAGAAATGGGGTCAATGTTTTAAATCCTAAAAATAATCCGACTGAACTATATCATGAACAAGATCTCCTTTCTATAGATAAAAAGGCCAAAATGCGTGGTAAGGTAGTTAACAAACATGCTAGATGGAATCTATGCTATGGAGAAACTTCGCAAGAACCTAATTATGAATCAGGTAAAGGCCGTGTGGTAGCATTCTTGGATGTACCTATACTTAATGAAATTAGAAATAATATGAGTGAATTTATTGGTCATAAAGCCAATAAACTTCAAGCTGAATTGAATAAGTATTATGATGTAAATAAATGTGGGATTGGTTTTCATGGTGATAGTGAAAGAAAAATAGTTGCTTGTGCTAGAATCGGAGCTAGTTTAGATTTACATTATCAATGGTTTTTTGAGGGTAAACCTATAGGAGACAGAATAAAACTTAAACTAAATCATGGTGATTTTTATGTTATGTCAGAAAAGGCTACTGGTTTTGACTGGAAACATCGAAAAATACCTACTCTTAGGCATGCAGCTGGTTGTAAGAAATATCTTACCATTAAAGGTATGGATTTAACAAATTGAGATTAATATTAATATTAATATTAAATAAATATTAGTATTATGTCAGACCAAGAAAAAAAACCAAGGGGAGGTGAATTCAGACTAATTAATGTCCCACCAAAATGTACTATTAGAACAGTAACCCATAGAAAAAATATTTACAAACAAAATAATTAGATAATTACTATAATTATTTGTTATAAATTAAATTTGATTTTCATTATTTTTTTATAACTAATAATTATTAGAATTATGGATTCACAACAAACAAAAACCGTCTCAGAATCGGTTAGTGTTAAACAAACCAAGACTAAAGAACCTATGAATACTACAACCAAAAACAAAACTATAATTAATCATAAGCCAACATCAAAAAGTGTTGATGAAATGTACTATGATATCAAATGGTTAACTCCATGCTAAGATGATAATCTATGCTGATAGATAGAAAATTTAATAAAAATAATTTATTTTTTATTTAATCTAGATATATATATATTACCTATACCAAATGAGATGCTTGGGTCTTGAGAACATCCGCCATCCCTCGGGACCTTTCAGATCCCCTCTTTAGAACTTCTTGCGCTCGTGCCAATCTTTCAACTTCGGCATCTCTCCACGACTGTGTCTGGTCCTCAACCATCTTGGCAAAGCGAAGACGCTCCGAATTGGTTTCGTCATTTACCAACTGGATAGTACAGGCAACCCGGTCAACAAACTCCGTTTCGATAGTGCGAGTAGTCTTAATATTTTCGCTAAAACCCGACGCTCCGAAGTTACTACCACCGGTAAGGGCTCCACCACCACCACGCATCACACCACCACCCTTGCTGGTAGCACCACGCATCACACCACCACCCTTGCTGGTACCACCACGCATCACACCACCACCCTTGCTGGTACCACCACGCATCACATCACCCCCCCTGCTGGTGCACCGATATACTGGCTTTGGCTTTGTTCTGCAAATCGTAATCACCAATTCCAAAATGTTTGACAAACAGTCGTGCTCAGCTGCCAATCCAGAATCCTTCTCTTGGGTTGCTGGTGCTACAAAGAAGAAGTTTTGCCCACCTACACCCGTCTTGTAACTCTTTACGATAATCTGACCAGCACTTCTTCCATCGAAGCGATCAATTACCAATGGGGTAACAATGTTAGTACTTCCATGTTGGTTGGTCACCAAAACCTCTCTACCATCTTTGAACTTAGCGGATTCAATCTTGAACCAAAGGTCATCTGGCAAATCGTCAAGGTCGTTGATATGAGGTTGCACCACAAATTGCCAGTATGTATGTGTAGGTATCTTGGCACGCAAAGTACCAGCCGCCGTTGCCTCATCGTCGTGCAAAGAAGCACCTTTCAAGACTGGACACCACTTGATATCCTTTTTATCGGTCAAGTTAACATTTACCTGCATCCTGGCAGTTCGTCCATTAGGTAGAGTGAATGGGCGTAGCACACACCGCCGGTTTCCAACTATATCAATGTACTTTTTGGTGCTCGCGGCGTCACACACCAAATTAGCTTTCAATCCTGGATAATCCTCTTCGCGGATTTCGAAAACCTCGCTGGCCTTGAAACCATTCTCGCCACAATACTGGCAGAAACTAATCTCATTTGGATCGTACCGAACGACCGACCCAGACTTTGACTTCACCATCACCCCATACCAACGAATATTTGGCATATGTCTATTAGAACCGATGCAACACCTAGGTTGGCCGGTGCTAGATGGTAAGAAGGGGGTGAACTTGGAGGTATCCACACCTGGTCCAAAATGTTTAGTTGCAGTTGACATTGTGCTGAAACTTATCAGTTATTACTGCAATATAGTAGAGATGATTATTCAATTTTTATATCCATTATATTATATAGTTGTATTTTGGTAATAAAATTGAATAACATCTATTCTAATAGTTATTAGTACTAAGAACATTCATACATGTCTGGTAGCAAGGATGGGTTTATGCCCTACCCAAGTTTGACACAATTCCGAACAAAATACGTCACTGATTATGATGAAGTCGTGGCGTCAGAGAAGATTCATGGGGCTAACGTTCAATTGGAAGTACGAACGAATGTTGGTGATGCCCCAGTGATTCGATTTGGTAAGCGTTCTGGATGGGTTGATGAAGACGAGAAATTCTTTGGACACCAAAAGATTGTCACCCAATACCGAGACCAGTTGTTTCGTGCAACCAATGAACTTGTTGGAAATGACCATGAATCACATGTAGTCCGGTTCTTTGGTGAGATTTATGGTGGGATTTACAACAAGGTATGTAATGGACCTAAGGTCCAGCGGGGTGTTGACTACTCGCCCGAAACAGAAGTTGCCATTTTTGATATAGTGGTTGACGGCAAGTGGCTCGATTGGGATAGTGTCCTCAATATTTGCAAGCAGCATGCACTCCCTACCCCACCAGAAATTTACCGTGGAACACTGACACAATTTCTAAAGGTATTTGATGTCGAAAAATTCAGCTCATGTGTTGCAAAGATTCTTCATGGGTTGGATGAAATCCCTCCATGTGATGCAGAAGGTGTCGTTATCCGTCCATTGAAGGCTACCACCGAAGGTGTTTGGGATGAACGACTTAAGTTGAAGCGCGCCAGTTATTTGGAGAGTGGTCGTGGAAAGGAAAAGGGTGCTAGTAAGTCTCAACTAGAGTCTACCCTTGGTGTCCAGTTTTTGGGCAAGATGAATTGGAACCGATTCAACACTTGGCGGAGTAAGGTAGGTGATGAATCCATCAACAACATGAAGCACATGGGTGACAATATTAGTGGACTAGTACAAGACGCCATCAATGATGTTATGTTGGAATGTCCCGATTTGGATGCAACTGAGAAGAAGAAGTTGGAAAAGAGTCTGCGAAAGCCATTCAGTCAAAACTCGCGCCGAATGATTCTAAAGTTTCAGATGGACCCAGATTATACAGAGTAGATAGTATTATAGATTAGATTTAAATTATTTTATTAATATCTTTTATAAAAGTTTTCTTATTTTTTTTTGGGTGTGGATATTTACATAGTCACCATCTTTATCCATATCAATAACACGTACTTTAATGTTTTTCTTCACAATCTTACTCATATTTTATAAACATAGAATCTGGGTCACCTCCTGTCCCAGACATTTAACTAATATTATAAAAAAAATAAATATAATTTATAATTTATAATTTATAAATTATAATTATTTGGACGCATTACTCTTATTCCACCATTTAGAGTTATCAACATACTCTTTGTATACTACATTAACACTCCCCAATACAGATTTAAGTGCTTCGAACAAGAGTTTTGTCTGCTCTTCGGTTAGACCCATATAGCCCATATTAAGTAACCATCCATTACTCCATCTTAATTGTCTAACCATGTCATTGGGGTCAAGTCTATATTGGGTTTTAGACTTTAACTCATCTTTACTCAATGAAATTTCAAAACCTCCCTCACATACACCCGCACGACAAATAGATTGGGAGCCATCTGAACGATTTTCATTATAGTACTTGCAAATATCATGATAACCATTTACTGGTAGTTTATCAACCAAAACTTGTATGGATTTCATAATTATATAACAATATAATTAGATTAGATATCAAATTTATAAATCCACAATAATTCTAAATTTGATGTCTATTTTTCTTTTAATTACTATGATTTTAATAATTTTTAGAAACAAAATATGGTTTACAAATTTACTAGTAAATAATTATATAAAAAATATAGCCAAATACACATATTATTGATAAATAAGATTAGTTGGATAGATGATTTATAGATAACAAAATTGAAACTATATTTTATATATTTTTAAATATCATAAACTATGTCTCACACTGTTCAGAAAAATGAAAATTGGATTCATGTTGGTGTTCTTATCGACCGGTCTGGTTCTATGAGTTCAATGGACACTCGTGAACTAGCTAGTGCCGCCACAGCATTGATTAAGGAGCAACAAGATATACCTGATTCAAAAGTTACCGCTACAGTAGCTAATTTTGATAATAAATTCGAACTAATCAAACAAAATCAAAATGCCGTAGATTTAGTTATTACCAAGGATGATATTGACCCGAGGGGTATGACTGCTTTGGCGCCATCACTCGGGAGGCTCATTTCTATTATAGATTCTGATATCACACATATGACCGAAGAACAACCTGGTACTGTTGTCTTTATTCTCCTATCTGATGGCGAACAAACCTGCAATGAACTAGATAATAGAGACCCTGAATTAGATATACCATTTGAAGGTACTAATGGATATAAGGCCGTTTGCGAACTAGTCCAAAAGAAAGAAACCCAAGATGATTGGAAATTCTTCATGATGGGAACTAACTTTGATGCTCTAAAGGAGGGACCTAGGTACGGATTTACCCCACAAACGTGTATTAATTATTCTAACACTACTGATGGTGGTACGGCTGCTATCAGGTCTACTGGTCAGGCTCTTAGACGTTTCAGAGACTATGATGGACCAAATCGCAGTGCCAATTTTGATGGATACACACAAGATGAACGTGATGAAAGTGCTAATCCAACTCAAGCTGGTGCACCAGCAAATAGTGATGTTACATATAGTCACCGCCAACACCAACATGCACCTTGGGAATACTATTCATCAGTTCAATCTGTAATGATTCAAAATGCTATGGATGCTATACCTTCTGGTGCTATGATGCTCCCTGATACTAGATTTGAAATACGATGGGGTGGTCTGGCTACTAGTCGTATGATGAGAACACCACCAAATAGTAATATTATTCAAGTTAATATGGATACTGGATATACTAGAGAGGTGATGCGAAATTAATTGATAATTAATTATTGATTTAAATTTAATTATAAAGAAAATTGAAATTATTTTTTTATCATAAGATAATATTTTTATAATGAACTCAACTTTTCTAGAACTAGTAAATCCATATTTTAATGATATAAATTATTACAAATATATAAACTATTATACTAAATATATAGAATATTACCAATTAGACGGTTTTATATCTTGTATACCTCAATTTATTATTATATACATGTTAGGACATATTATTGGATATAGACTAGGGACTAAATCATCTAAATTTACTGGGAAAGAAACTGACGAAGAAACAGATAGTGAAACTACCGAAGACGAAACAGAAGACGAAACTACCGAAGACGAAACAGAAGACGAAACTACCGAAGACGAAACAGATAGCGAAACCGAAGACGAAACAGTTGTTGCTGAACTGGACGACGAAACTGACACCGATAGTGAGAACTATATTGAAAATGGGATTATTGTAGACTCGTGTATTCCAAGTGCACCTAATGGATGGTCTGGTCCTTTTTATGGTTTCTATTTATGGAAAGAAAAAGAATTAAAAGAATTCATAGATATAGTGCATTATGCCGATTTTTATGAAGCAGTTAAAGTAGTTAATGATATCGAAAAAACCATAATATCTAAATGGCCTAATAGTTGTTTAGGTATTACTAAAGATAAGGTTAATAGCAAATATCCATATAGAATTAGATTGGGGCTTGGCGGTACACCTATATACCTGAAAAACTCTAGTTCTTGGTTATATTCTTGGGTTAAGGGTAATTGTAAATTAGAGGATACCAAGGATGTTACTGAATCGATTACTTCTACAAATACCAATAGTAATAAATGGGCACGCATAGAAAAAGATAATAATACCATATATAAGTTTACACGCTTGAATTAGAAACCTATAGTAATTATAAATTTGATATCAAGATATTTTTTTTTTCTTATCAAAAACAAGTCACATAGTGGAGAATTTTCCATGACAGACTATACCCAAATCATTTTGACCGAATTGGACATGCTGATGAAAGGTGAAATGGCTCAAAAAGATAGGTGGAGGATGGTGGCATACCGAAAGGCTATATATGCCATACAAAATATTGGTTACCCCATCAATACTACAGATGATATCACTGGTGTTAAAAATATTGGCAAGAAAATCACACAAAAAATTCAAGAAATCATCGATACTGGCATCTCTAAAAAGGCCGAAGCATTCCGAAAAGACCCCGTAATCTCATTGATATCCTCTCTCACTGGAATTACAGGTATTGGACCTGTTGCCGCCAATAAATTGGTCAAACAGAAGGCTGTTACTAGTCTGGATGATTTGGCTCAAAGAGCTAGTACACTTCTCACACCCAGACAACAACTGGGATTAAAACATTATCAGGATTTGATAGAAAAAATTCCAAGACCGGAGATGGTTCTACATGAACAACATATCAAGACTATGTGTGATTCAAATGTTACCATTATTATCGCTGGAAGTTATCGGAGGGAAAAACAATCTAGTGGTGATATAGATGTCTTAGTCAGAGATAATAATGGGCAAGGTGTGCGTGCCTACAAAGAGCTCATTCAAAAGATGAAAGATTGTCACTATCTAGTAGATGATATCAATTTTGGTGATACCAAATATAATGGATACTGTCGTCATCCGTTATTTGACTACACCAGACGCATAGATGTTATGTACACTAGTCCTAAAGAATTCCCATTTGCTTTGTTATATTTTACTGGTTCTGGTGATTTTAACCAGGAAATGCGAGGACAACTTTCAAAAATTGGATATCGATTGAACGAACATGGAATTAAACGGTTTGATAATGATTCTTGGATTGAGCTGGATATTCCAACCAAACTATCATATATGACCGAAAAAGATATCTTTGCCTTCATGGGGATCCCTTTTATCCATCCCAAAAATAGAACCAGAGAAAATCTTAATCTAATTACCAAGGGTTCAATTACCATAACCACATCTACAAAAACGAAGCCCAAATCTAAACCAAAGAAACTGGTTATTAGGACATCCCCAACCAAATCACAACCAAAGAAACTGGTCATTCGTGGAGAAACTAAACCAAAGAAACTGGTCATTCGTGGAGAAACTAAACCAAAGGACACAACTGATATTCTACCAAAAATACATTTAGATATTGGTCAATCGATGATATTCAAAGGACATCTAGTAAAAAGGAATAACCATAATGTTTACTATTGTGATTGTCATGGTTGGAGATTTCAATCTAGACCTCCAAATCTTCGTACCTGCAAACACCTTAATGAACTTCTTGGATTAGAATACGAACAAGCTAGATTAGGTGAAGGTAACTACCAATTATCTAAACCTGTTTTTAGAACTAGTACCAAGATTAGTGTTAAGCCTTCGAAACCATCCAAACTTACCATAAACCCACTTCTTGCTAATAAATGGTCGGATGACAAAGACCCAACTGGTTGGTGGATTAGTGAAAAATTGGATGGAATACGTGCTATATGGGATGGTAAAAATCTTGTCTCTAGATTAGGTAATATATTCCCAGCACCAAAATGGTTTACTGAACAACTACCGCAAAATGAGGGTCTAATATTAGATGGGGAGCTGTTTACTAAAAGAGGCAACTTTCAAGAGACTGTTAGTATTGTTCGTAATAGTGGACTTAACCATGAATGGAAAAAAATTACATACATGGTATTCGATATTCCATCTATGAAAGATACCTTCGAAAATAGATATCAGTATCTTGATAGATTTATAGATACAGTCCCATCTACACATATCAAATTACTCAAGCATACCAAATGTACTGGTAATGTACACTTGCAAACTACACTAAATAGTATTACATCATTAGATGGCGAAGGTGTAATGTTAAGACAACCTAAATCTGACTACGTACAAGGCCGTTCTAACACACTACTTAAAGTTAAAAACTTCTTTGATGCCGAAGCAGTTGTCATTAATCATGCAGACGGAAAAGGTAGACACAAAGGCCGCATGGGTGCATTGATTTGTAAAATGGAATCTGGGACACAATTCAGAGTAGGTACTGGCTTTTCAGATGCAGTTCGAAATAATCCACCTAAGATTGGTTCTATCATTACATATAGATTTCAAGAACTGACTAAAGATAAAGTCCCAAGGTTCCCATCTTATGTTGGTCCTAGAATAGATGCTGATGGTCCTAAGGATTTTAAGTTTAAATAATATATTTATTAAAATTTGATTTAAATATTTCTTTTTATAATTATAAATATAATTATGGAAACATTACAAGAACTTCAACTTGAAATACCTAACGGTTTGATTGGAAAAATTATCGGTTCTAAGGGAAATACTATTAATAGAATCCGGGATACTTCTAAATCAAATATTACAGTGAAAAAACCCAATCAAAATTTTAAATCCGAATGGATACTACTTAAAGGTACTAGTAACGCAATAGAAAAAGCCAAATCGGAAATAACATATATTATAGAATCATCTAATCGACACTCTAGTGATAGGTACCCCTCCGATAGACAATCAGGTACGGATAATAGATGGCCTGATAGACAATCCGATAGACACTCTAGTGATAGGTACCCCTCCGATAGACAATCAGGTACGGATAATAGATGGCCTGATAGACAATCCGATAGACAATCAGGTGGTAGGTATCAATCCGATAGACAATCGGGTGGTAGGTATCAATCCGATAGACAATCGGGTGGTAGGTATCAATCTGGTGATAGGTATAAGTCTGATAGAAATAGATATAATAAAAATACCTATGATAAATCAAGATATACCTCTAATAGAAATGAATCAGATAAACCCAAATCACCTTCATTTAATTTAAATACAGATTTCCCAATTCTATCTCATAAAAATGCCTTTACAACAGTCGCAGAATCAGTTGCAGAATCAGTCGCAGAATCAGTTGCAGAATCAGTTGCAACATCTTATTCTAATATATCTAAACCAGTTATAGAGATTAAGAAGGACCCTGAACCTGAAAAAAAACCAAGATTTGTTACATTAACAAATAAACCTAAATCTTTAGAATAGTTATACAGTTCCAATAAATCTCCAAACATTATTCCTATTAGTATTACACCTATTTTTAGATTTCCATATTTTTTCTTCATTTGGATTTAATCTAAGTGCTATAGTTGTATCACTATTACTATATTTAGATAGTATATTACTGTATTGGTCCCCATAAAAATTTTTAATAAATTCATAGTGTTTTTTTTCAGTTATAGATAATTCTCTAAAATTTAATAAATCCGGTACAGTGTGCGCTACCCATATATATAATTCTAATTTTGAAGACGTAAAATTTTCTGGTACTCTTAACTCCAATACATTTGTTTTCTGTAAAATAGCATTATTACTATTTTTATTTAATGATTTTACATTACAATATTCGAAAGCTATATTTATATTAGACCCTATACCAAAATCTCTGAATGGTAAAGACATTTTTTTACTATTATGTAAATTTATTATCAAATTTAAATTTGATTACAAATTTTTTTTTTTATTAAAAAATGCTAATACTAAGATTACCATGTCAAGACCAAATAGACACATCTAGATGTTCGGCTTTATTTGTTAGTATTATTTTATTAATTCTTGGGATTCAAGGATTTTTAAATCTACAAAATGACCCAGATTATTATGATAATAATATACACATATTACTATATTTTATAGTTGCATTGGCGTGTACACTATTTATATATTCATTTATTAGATGTATAAATGTCGAATATTTATTAATTAATTAATTAATTAATTAATAATACTATATTTATTTTATATTATATTATTAATATAATGAGTTTTAAAGTAATTAAAGATGAATTTATAACAAATTCTTTAAATTATACAATTGTTGGGGTAGTAATATTTATTATTAGTGTAGTCTTAATTAATATAAAAGTTAGTCATTCTGAAGAAAATAGAAAAAAAGAAACAAATATAAATAAATTTTTAATTCCAGCTATAGCATTATCTTGTTTTTTTATAGGATGTTATTTTATTTCTTTGGTAGTTGATAATAATGGTTTCCAATATTCTGGAATATTTTATATGGTTGTTATAGGTATTATTCTTACAATTGCTAATCAAACTGTATTAAATAAAAAACAATTAGATAAATACATTAAGGGTAAAAAATTTACAGTTGTAGGATTGTTTATGGCTTTAGGTGTTAGTGCTATAGTATTTGGATTTTTGGATAATTTTGGTTTAAAACTTGGTGTTGAGGCTTTAGATAATACATTTTTAAGTTTTTTCTTAAGTCCATTCTCTGTTCATAAAGACTTTGTATCTGAACCCCACCGACAACTTATAAAAACAAATTTGGGTTATATGAATGACTGGACTACAAGCAATTGGAGAAAGATAATGAATCAATGTTTACGATTTAAAGACCAATTTGATAAGACAAAATTTAAAGACCTTATATCTGCGATTGAAAAGTCTAACTGTAAGCCACTAATTGTCCCAGAAAATTTTGGTCAAGCTAAAACTAACGAATGGATAGATAATATTAGAGATAAATTTGATACTATAGATAATAGTAAAGCCATGTTAGGTAATACATTCTCGGATTTTATAGGGGCTATTTTAGGGGCTGCTATTATTAATCTATTTATATATATGACTAATTATGATGGAGTATATACTGGAGATGATGATACTGATAATAATTTTTTTGTTAAAAATTTAAATTCATATGCACCATTCATGGAAGCATTCTTTATCGCTCTAGGTTGTTTGATACCAGTATTTTTAAATATAGCTATGGTTAGAAAGGGAGCTAATATTAATAATAAACGTGCTTGGATTGTAGTTGGTGTAATTGGTATAGTGATAGTTATAATGATGGCTATTAGTGCATTCGGTGTTAAAAATATGACAACACAAAATAAAAGAAATTCACTCAAAAAAACATTAAAAGACTTAAAGGATAGATTAGATATTAATCCAGTTAATAATATGGATGAAACCGTATTGAGCGAACAAATCGACAATTTAGTTAATAATCTTTAAATATTATCAAATACATTTATAAAAAATAATTTATAAAATTTGATAATATTATAAATTATTAATTATACAAATGTATACATTTATACTAAGAAATACACTCATTAAAATTCCAAAAGATGAATTTTTTTCACTTACAGATGAACCATGGTACATTTCTAACTTATTAAAATATAGTAAAGATTCTAACGATGAATTATATATAAATGAAGATGATGGTGTTTTTATGTCTATTATAGAATCTCTAAGATATAAAGATTTAATTATATTAAATACAGTCAATCCCACTTTAATGTATTATCTATCAGATAAATGGTGTCTACCTCAGTGGTTATTAGATAAATTGAAACACAAAATGAATGAGAGTAAATTAGAAAATATAGTATCTAAATATTTAGACCAATCTCTTAACCCCGATGTTAAAAAATGCATTAATTGTCAAGAGGGATTCCATATTAATGAAAATAATAATTCATCATGCTCTTTTCATACTGGTCATATTATTTATAGTAGAGATGAAGCGGTTTGGAACTGTTGTTATGAACCAAGAACTTCTATAGGATGTAAAATTGGATACCATGTTTCAGAAACACCTTGGTATCAACTAAAAACAGCTTTAGACGAACTAAAAAAAATAACTATAAATAGAGATAATTAGCTCCATCTATACCATAGATTTTTATATAAAAAAATAAAATTGATTAAAGAAAACAAGATATTGATTAGTGAAGCATTAAAGTTCAGTACTGCAATAACTTCTGACAGCTGGAAAGACAGCAACAACTCTTAAACTGTTTAAACCCATCATGGGTCCGGGGATTGCCTCGGTGTGTCGCGACCCGACTCTTAGAAGATGGGCAACGTTTGGCACATAAAATACAAACTGAACTTGTTACAAACAAGCTCCCATAGCTCAGTCGGCAGAGCACAGTGCTAATAACGCTGCGGTCACAGGTTCGAACCCTGTTGGGAGTATTTAAGGTACTAACAGCAACATTGTAATTTTGCCTAAGGCATTAGACTTTTAATCTAACTTGAGTTGGTTAAATCCAACATTACAATCAATGTACCTTGCAACCGACAATGTTTGCCTTGTTAGCTCAGTCGGTAGAGCATCAGACTTTTAAGCGAAGCTGCTAAGTAATCTGAGGGCCGCGGGTTCGAGCCCCGCACGAGGCTTTTAACGAACTGACAGCAATATTATTCTTATTTGACTTTTAATCGAAAGGACCAGGTTCGACTCCTGGCTGAACCATGTGTTCAGTGGTGTAACGGTAGCACTTCTATAAACCCACAGTTCGTTGTAACAACCAAGACGGGATGGCCGAGTGGTCTAAGGCGACGCATTCAAGCTGCGTTATCTTCGGATGCGAGGGTTCGAACCCCTCTCCCGCCAACTGGTTCCATAGTGTAGTGGTTAGCACATCAGACTTTGAATCTGGTAACCCGAGTTCGAATCTCGGTGGGACCTTTGTCGTTGGGTCAGAATTTAAATGACACCCCAGGTAGATAATACCAGAGGGACTTGTGTAGGTCAGGTGGTAAATCTACTATTAAATTGGTTACCAAGTCCATAATTTGCCCCTATAGTATAGTGGATAGTACAGATGACTCCTAATCTTCAGACCTGGGTTCGACTCCCAGTAGGGGCTTTTGCTTCCGTGGCCAAGTTGGTTAAGGCCCCCGACTGTTAATCGGGTGATCGCTGGTTCGAGCCCAGCCGGGAGCGCAAACATCGCTGGCCTAATGGTAAGGCGCCGGTCTTTCTAAACCGGAGATTGGAGGTTCGAATCCTTCGTGATGTCAACGTCGTTGGGTTAGACGCTAAATGACACCAATAGCCTTCTTAGCTCAGTTGGTAGAGCATCGGATTCTTGATCCGAGGGTCGCGGGTTCGAACCCCGTAGAGGGCTAATTTTTTTTTGTGTAAATTAAAATTGACTTCCGTTTCTTTTGTTATTTTAGAAACTTATACTGTTATTCTTACATCATGGCTCAGGCCGATGAAACTATTAGAAAGGAAAACGGTAACAATGTCGCTGGAATTATTCAACGAGGATTGATAGATAATCCAGAATTCAGCTTTAACCATATTGATTATCTTAATTGGTCAAACGATTGTAACCTTTTCTTCCCAACCAAGAATGGTTATGGTTGGAATGACCCTAGGAGGGGGACCCATCCAGATAAGGATAAGTCATTCTTCTTCTGGAGAGACTACGATGAATGGTCTACCTATCCTGGTAATTCACCAGAAAAACACTATAACCCTGAATGGATGATTTCACATCATAGATTGTTCGTTTTTGATGGAACCACTAACTTTTGGGATGGTTCTATCCCTAAGTATGGAGAAATTTTGACTGAATGGGATGATACTGGATGGGTTGGAGATAGGGATGTCCCTATAGCTTGCCTGGACCATCATGATGAAACCCCTACTGACCGAGACCGAAGATATACTTATTATCGTACCAACTCCTGTATATGGGGTCTATTGGATTGTGGATGTAACTCAACTAGTACTCCATGTCTTAAGGTACAAACCGAACACTATACAAGTTTTGAATTTGGTTCAGATTCTGATAGTGATGGTGAATCGGATGGTGATGGTGAATCGGATGATAGTTATCATCCAGAACCTCGCGTTTGGTCCTTAGGTACTAATATAGATAATACGCTTGGCGCTAGGATGGCTAGGCTAGGACCAGATTAGATTTAGTCTAGTCGTACCATATGATTATATCTTTATTTTATATAATTAATTAAAAATTGATATTCGGATATGTATTAAATATAGTTGAGCTTCCGTGGCCAAGTTGGTTAAGGCCCCCGACTGTTAATCGGGTGATCGCTGGTTCGAACCCAGCCGGGAGCGTATGTCGTTGGTCCAGACTAAAAAATGGAATCCAAAGCAGGTTATAAGAATAGTCTCCTGCTATATTATCCCCTATGGTCCAGTGGTTAGGATTCGTGACTTTCACTCACGCGACCAGGGTTCGATTCCCTGTGGGGGAGTTCGTCTTGGGTCGGACGATAAATTGGCACCCAGGCTTGGTATCCTGATACAAGTTACTATATGCCTCGTTAGCTCAGTCGGTAGAGCATCAGACTTTTAAGTGAAGCAGTTAAGTAATCTGAGGGTCGCGGGTTCGAGCCCCGCACGAGGCTATTTTTTTTATTTCCAATAGATAATAGATAATAGATAATAGATAATAGATAATAGATAATAGATAATAGATAATATTACGTATTATAGATACTATCTACACTACGTATTTACATATTTATAAATAAAATTGATTTTAAAGTTTTTAATAAAACGTTAAATGTGCCTTAGGGCATAGAGAACTTACAGCAATACCTTTTCAGTTATAAAGAAACCAAAGGTTCTCTGATAATATGACAGAATGGCCGAGTGGTCTAAGGCGACGCATTTAAGCTGCGTTCTCTTCGGAGGCGAGGGTTCGAACCCCTCTTCTGTCAACTAATTAAGTAAACTGCCAGCAATACATGAATTTGCATCAAGCGCACCTAGACAAATGTCTGCGCGGGTTCGAATCCCGCACGTCCTATCAAGGGACGTTGTCCGAGTGGTCTAAGGAGGGTTCTTCAAACCACAGTTTACTGCAATACAGCTCTGTTAGCTCAATCGGAAGAGCATCCGACTGTTAATCGGAAGGTAGAGAGATCGAAACTCTCACGGAGCGTATGTCGTTGGGTCAGACATTAAATGACACCAAATGCCGAATATTTTAGCCTCCTTAGCTCAGTCGGCAGAGCATCAGACTTTTAATCTGAGGGTCGCGGGTTCGAACCCCGCAGGAGGCTAATCATAACTGAACTTTCCAGCAATACTCTTCAATTTAACACTTAAACCGTTTATGCCCATTAGGGCCGCGGGTTCGAGACCCGCCTGGGATGAATTCAAGATTCGCCCAGCCTCAGTTGGTTAGGAGGATGAAACCAAGAGTTCAGTGTTCACATTCAGACAGAATGGCCGAGTGGTCTAAGGCGACGCATTTAAGCTGCGTTCTCTTCGGAGGCGAGGGTTCGAACCCCTCTTCTGTCATCTTTAAATGAACTGCCAGCAATATTCTTCACAGCCTGTTAAGCCGGGGGTCGCAGGTTCAAGCCCTGCACGGGGTGCTAGCCCCGTTAGCTCAGTTGGTTAGAGCACCGTAGAAACCCACAGTTCATTGTCAATTCAGCTCTGTTAGCTCAATCGGAAGAGCATCCGACTGTTAATCGGAAGGTAGAGAGATCGAAACTCTCACGGAGCGTATGTCGTTGGGTCAGACATTAAATGACACCATATAAGGTACTCACAGCAACATTGTAATTTGCCTAAGGCATTAGACTGTTAATCTAACCCATGTTGGTTAATACCAACATTACATCAATGTACCTTGAACCGACACTGTTGCCTTGTTAGCTCAGTCGGTAGAGCATCAGACTTTTAATCTGAGGGCCGCGGGTTCGAGCCCCGCACGAGGCTAATCATAACTGAACTTTCCAGCAATACTCTTCAATTTAACACTTAAACCGTTTATGCCCATTAGGGCCGCGGGTTCGAAACCCGCCTGGGATGAATTCAAGCTTCGCCCAGCCTCAGTTGGTTAGGAGGATGAAACCAAGAGTTCAGTGTTCACAATCAGACAGAATGGCCGAGTGGTCTAAGGCGACGCATTTAAGCTGCGTTCTCTTCGGAGGCGAGGGTTCGAACCCCTCTTCTGTCATCTTGCTCCTATGGCCCAGTTGGTTAAGGCGCCGTGCTTATAACGCGGAGATCGAGGGTTCGAGCCCCTCTAGGAGCATATCAACTAAGTGTACATCCAGCAATTTATTCTTTATTGATGGTTCGATTCCATCACGGGGTATAAACCCCGTGTGCCCATAATGGTAAGGGCGACAGACTGTTAATCTGTAAGAAAAATGTACACTGTTTACAAGCCCTCATGGTGTAGTGGATAGCATCATAGACTTCTAATCTTTGGACCTGGGTTCGATTCCCAGTGGGGGCTATTTTTTTTTAAAATTGATTATTATCATTATATTTATAATAATAATCAATCTATCATGAGTGTTTATAATGACACTCTTACTAACGAACTCAATGAAATAGATAACTATTCTAATTTTACAAACACTACAGATATAGATGAACCACATGAAGAATCCATTATTTCTATTATTATTACTCCATCTTTTCTGATTATTAGTTTATTTACTATCTTTTATCCTAAATGGATCAGCAATTGTTGTAAAAGTATCGAGGATTGTTGCAAACATATCGGTGATTGTCGCAAACATATCGGTGATTGTTGCAAACGTATCGGCGATTGTCGCAAACATATCGGTGATTGTTGCAAACGTATCGGCGATTGTCGCAAACATATCGGTGATTGTTGCAAACGTATCGGCGATTGTTGCAAATGTAGACGAATCAGACATAACATATACTTAGAGACCAATATCACATTTGATGAACCCGACCACTATATTGTTGTTGTTATTCAAAAACAAAATATTAGTACGCCTATAAATGACGAATGTCCTATTTGTTTAGAAACTATTAATGAAGAAGATAATGTTATTAATTTAGAATGTAGACACCAATACCATCAACCATGTCTAATGCCATGGATAGACAACCAGCTTAGTAAAAATAATAATAGTAGTTGTCCTTTATGTAGAAGTGATATCAAATATCAAATATCAAAACTTAGTAAATAATTTTAAATTTGAATACATATTTTATTTTTTTTTTCAGTAATATGGAACCATACAATCCATCTATTACCTCATTCGGACAGTTGCCTATAGAATTATTAGAAATCGTCCTATCTTTTACACCATACCAATCTATACCAAATGCACTTAGAGTGTGTAAATTTTGGAGTCACTATTTAGATAAAAAATCTAGATATATTAAAGAATACATCGACAAATTATACCGAATTAATATGTTTAGCACACCTCTTTATTCTAGAAATATAGATTTGCATTTTGAATTCGTGCCCAGCATCTATAATAATATTGATACAGAATCAATATGGAAATCCACCCCATACATATATTCGAAATTTGAAGAAGACTTTGTAAAGAAAATATGCGTTAGAAATATTTTCGAAACCATTAGACCAAAGGTTTCACACCATCACGGTTCGTATGTCACCAGCGGATCCATAAAGTTATATTTAGATAATCAATATACTGTCAGACTTGACACATTTCACATCAGTGAATATTATGAATTACTATATAATATTACTGAAAGAAATACTATATTAGAATAGATTGGATTAGATATTAATTTCTTGTATTATAATACCAATGAAGTTAAATTTATACTCCCTTAGAGAAGAATGTAATGAAGTCGCAAATTGCTGCCACAAAAATGTCAATAGAATAATTGAATTGATGGCTAAATACCCTACTAATTCTAAACTTTTAGGCAAATATACTAAATTAAATATTATATTAGAAAAACTATGTGAATATATTTCTAGTTGTTGCTGCAATTCCGACCATGTTTCAAAATACATCATTAATGAGTATGCTTCACAATGCAAGAAAATGGTTCAATTGTGTATTCAAATTAACCAATATTTAAATCGTGATGATGCTGACTATATTAGGTGCAATAAGATGATTAAAATTTGTACCAATAAATATATTAGGACTAAATCCAAGAAAAAATAATAATCCATTCATTTTTTTTTTAGTTGAATTTTTTATTTCCAAAAAAATTTTTTTTAAAATGAAAATTTCAAAATCGTTGGTTCCCCCCCCCTCCCCCTCTTTTTTTTGTGTTCATTTTTGGAATGATTTTGAGTTTTTCTTATAATTTTGTAAATAAATAATAATATTTGTTATCATATTTCTTATATAAAAAAAAAAGAATAAAAAAGAATAAAAAAAGAATAAAAAAGAATAAAAAAGAATAAAAAAAGAATAAAAAAGAATAAAAAAAGAATAAAAAAAGAATAAATTTAAAAACAAAAAAGAATATATTAGTATAAAATATAAGAAATATGCCTTTATATGAATGTACTATTTGTAAATTTTCTACAAAACTTCATGGAAATTATATTCGGCACCTAAATACAAAGAAACATAAACGGCTATCTGAAAACTCCTTATCGGTTATGGTAATGAGCTCAAATGAGCACAAAATGAGCTCAAATGAACACAAAATGAGCAAAATGAGCACAAAAGAATATACAATTCAAACAAATCAAAAAAAATTCATTTGTGATTATTGTGACTATCGATTCACTACTATGGCAACGAAACGGAGACATGAATTACATTTCTGCAAGTCTAATGAAGCCTTAAATATTATAAAAATAAAAAAATTAGAAAATGAAAAAAAAGGATTAAGAAAAGAAATAGAACATTTATTAACTAAAGTGGGAAATAATAATAATAATACTACTAATAATATTATTATTGTCAACAGTTTTGGAAAAGAAAATTTAGATTATATAAATGATGAATTTATAAAAAAAATTACAAAAGAACCATACGGTGCTATACCTAAACTGTTAAGAACTATTCATTTTCATCCTAAATTTCCAGAAAATCATAATGTTAAAATTACTAATATTAAACTACCTTACGCATCTGTATGGAATAAAAAAACATGGGAAATGAGAAATAAAAAGGAGGTCATTGACCATTTAGTTAATAAAAGTTGTAATATCCTAGATTGTACTATAGCCGAAAAATCTTTCACTAATTTTATGAAAAAATATGAAAATGACGAAGAAACATCAAAAAATATAGATAAAGAAACTGAATTAATGGTTATTAACGAAACCAAAAAATTAGACTAATCAGATTTAAATTTCATACATTTTGTTTATATTATCTCTACATAATGGACACGTGAACTTATTAGATTTAGTTTTCCAATCTTTAATGCACTTATAGTGATACACATGTTCACAATTCGTCATTAATATTTGTTCATCTGTAAATTCATCCAAACATATACTACAATTATTTTTAGTTAACGTATCTATACATATTTCTTTAGGATACTCTGAAATATCATCATATATAAGTGGCTCTGGTTCTGGTTCTTTCTCCTGTCGTATTAAACTACGACACATTGATATCATGAAACAAAATAGCATTAATATTAATATTATTAATATTATATAATCTTCAATTAAAGCTATAAGCTCGTTTCTTTTATCAATTGGGTCTATATAAGTAGTACTACTAGTAGTAGACATTTAATATTAAATTTAAAATTATAATCTTCAATTTTATAAATAAAACATAGATAATATTATCTATCTATTATTTATGACTAATTGCATTGGTCCATGTCTAAAACATTGTTATAATAACTTATATTTTATTATATTAGGAGTATTAATTGGTTTAGTACTAAGTAAAACACTTAAATAACTCTACATTTATTACCTCTACATTTAAACTTTTTAGGTTTATGTGGAGAATTCATTTGTTTATGTGGAGAATTCATTTGTTTTAATGTATGAATAATATCCCCTACATCACGTCCACCATTATAATCTATACCTTTATCCCCTGATTTTGGTTTAAATACTTTAATAGAAGGGAATGCATTAATATTATATTTATTATTAAGTCTAGACATAAGTGGACTATCTTTTGTAGAATCAATAGCACCTAATTCTATATTATGTTTTTTTAATTGACTTGCTGCCTTTGACCATTTAGGCATCAAATCTTTGCAATGTCCACACCATGGTGCATAAAATGCTACCGCCAATATTTTATTATTTTTAGATGGATGATTCATCTTATCCATAAATTTTTGTGGTGTCAATTCAGAATATTTAGGTATATTAGATTTTTGATTTAGGTAAGGACACTTTTTACTTCTAATTGGATTAGGTCTATTCATAGGTACTCGGTTTACACTATTACATTTAGTTCTAACTATAGGAAATCTAATTGGATTAGGTCTATTAAGTGGTAATCTGTTTATACTATTACATTTTTTACTTCTAACTATTGGATTACTTCTATTCATTAAAGAAGAAAATATAGTATCTAAACCTTTATTGTGTTGTCCATATGGACCTCTGATTTTTCCCTTATTACTTCTTGGTTGTCTGCCACCATTTTTTATAATATTTACCATAGTATATTATATTCTAATATATTATTTCTTGTAAAATAAAAAATAAACGTATTATTTTTAAACTAAACTATATAATTCAATTTAGAAATAATAAAAAATTTGGAGTCGGAAGGCATCGATCCTACTACCTCTCGCATGCTAAGCGAGCGCTCTACCATTTGAGCTACGACCCCTATATCCGCCGAGCTGGATTCGAACCAACGGCCACTCGAATTTTATATCCACTACAATCGAGCGCTCTACCAACTGAGCTATCAGCGGCAATTTACTGAATGGTCTAATCTTCATATAGATTTTCACACAACCATTCAAGTGGGGTGTTTGACACCCTAAAAACCCCCGGTGGGGATCGAACCCACAATCTTCCGCTTAGAAGGCGGACGCCTTAAGCCATTTGGCCACGGGGGCGCTTAGTGTAAATTAGGATTAGTGATGAAATTGGTTATAAAACGAAACCACTATAAGGATTATAATAATCATTATTAAATGTGGTCAATTCTGTCATATTACTATGACTATCTTGTATTAAGATGAAGTGTTCTCATCGCAATTTACACATCAAAGTTTAAGATAAGTGATATTTTATATGGCTATAATAGGATTTGAACCTATAAACAACCTGTCAGTGTACACTATATATTATATATTTAATGCTGTATGTACACTCTCCTGTTATATATTTTTTTAGTCTATTCCCAATGTCACTCCGAACCAACGTTCTGAGACTCTACATGAGTTATTTAATTATTTAAATATCAAAAATTAAATATCAATTTTATTTATTGATATTAATCTTTGTATAAATGATTTACTATTTTTTTAGTAAATTTATTAATATTTATCATAATATGGATTCTGTATTAATATACTATATATTAAAGATTCAACACTCATGATAATATATCTAAGATTCATATTATAGAATCTATCTATATCTATATATCTATCTCTATCTATATCTATATCTATATCTATATC
>Ga0209634_1000293_pt1 | contig 38219 bp, 15 predicted proteins | sample LinPmetageLP40_FD_184043 | JGI IMG/M metagenome (GOLD analysis project Ga0209634, IMG submission 184043) | Marine viral communities from the Pacific Ocean - LP-40 (SPAdes) (version 2) | ecosystem: Environmental > Aquatic > Marine > Oceanic | place: Pacific Ocean | collected 2010-08-26 | reverse complement strand
TGCTCCACATGGTGATGGCATCGTTGATATTTCAAGAATTAATGTCGATAGTGGATTTATTGATTCAACTATTATTGGAGAAAATGCCCCTTCAATCGGTACCTTTACAACCTTAACAGCTAATAATGGCATTAGTGTTAAAAACATCGGTTCGAGTGGGGGTTTTGTTGATTTTTATGAGCATGATAATAATGGAACGAATAAAATACAATTGCGAGCACCAGGGACAATATCAAGTGATTTCACATTAGTGCTTCCTGACAGTGATGGGTCGGCAAATCAAGTGTTAAAAACCGATGGTTCTGGAAGTTTAGGTTGGGTAACTCAATCAGGTACGGCATTAACAGGTTCTACTAATAATACAATATGCACTGTTACTGGTACAAATGCTATACAAGGAGAAGGAAATTTAACATTTAATGGTTCAACATTAGCTGTTACAGGCGGAATAACGGTTTCTACAAATATAGATATTTCTGGTGGTGGTGGCATTACATTAGAAAATGATGAAACTATTACTAATGGTGATAATGGAACTGTATTAATAAATGGAGAAGTTGCTAGTGGAACTGGTAGTGCTGCTGGTATATTTAAATCTAATGGTGACTATGATGTTACTTTAAAAACAGGAAACAGTACAACTGGAACAATTACAATTACAGATGGCGCAGATGGTAATATTCTTATTTCACCAAATGGGACTGGTTCAGTTGTTATTAGCAAGGCTGATATTGATAATGGTTTTATTGATAACACAACAATCGGCGCTTCAACTGCTGCTGCAGGCTCCTTTACAACTATTACTGCTTCAACTAGCATAGATATTACTGGTAGCGCAGGACTTATATTAGAAAACGATGAAACTATTACTAATTCTACTAATGGCACAGTATTAATAAATGGAGAAGTCGCTAGTGGAACCGGTGGTGCTGCTGGTATATTTAAATCTAATGGTGACTATGATGTTACTTTAAAAACAGGAAACAGTACAACTGGCTCAATTACTATTACTGATGGAGCACATGGTAATATTGAAATAAAACCAAATGGTAGTGGTAATATTGTCGTGGGATCTGGAAGTGGTAACTGTGTATTGAAATCTAGTGGAAATCACAATCTTCAATTAATCACAGGAAATACTAATAGTGGTTCTATTACTATTACTGATGGTTCAAATGGTAACATCGAGATTGCTCCACATGGTGATGGTATAGTTGATATTTCAAGAATTAATGTCGATAGTGGATTTATTGATTCAACTATTATTGGAGAAAATACCCCTTCAATCGGAACCTTTACCACCTTAAAGGCAAATAATGGAATTAGCGTTAAAAACATCGGTTCGAGCGGAGGTTTTGTTGATTTTTATGAACATGATAATAATGGAACGAATAAAATACAATTGCGAGCACCAGGGACAATCTCTAGCGATGTTACATTTGTGCTTCCAGATAGTGATGGGTCGGCGAATCAAGTGTTAAAAACCGATGGTTCTGGAAGTTTAGGTTGGGTAAGTCAATCTGGTGGAGGTGGTGGTAGTGGAAGTATTGATGATCTTAGTGATGCTAAATCAGCTGGTACAAATTTTGCAAATTCATTAAAATTGGGTTCTTCAACAACAGGTACTCTAAACGAAGCAGAAGAAAATACAGCTGTTGGGTTTGGTTCAATGGATGCAATAACGGAAGGTGATAGAAATGTTTGTGTTGGATATAATTCAGGTAATTTACTTACAACAGCGGATAGAAATACATTAATTGGTGCATATTCTGGAGGAACTTTAACTACAGGCAACCAAAATACATGTCTTGGTTCTGACTCTAGTCCAAGTAGCACAAATTCAGTAAATCAAACAAGTATTGGATATCTGGCTACATGTTCTGCTAATAATCAAGTATCATTAGGTAATAACAGTGTTGACACATTACGATGTGCTACATCTGTAATAGCAACAATTTCTGACCGTCGTGATAAAACAAACATTAAAGATTCTAATTACGGATTAGAATTTTTAGAAAAAATAAGACCAGTTGAATTTGAATGGAAAATACGCGAACTTAGTTCTTCTGATAAAAATTGTAGTAAAAATGGTAAAAAACGTTTAGGATTTATAGCTCAGGAACTTGATGATGCTGTAGAGTTGGAAGACAAAGATAAATTAGATCTTGTATGTACATCTAATTCCGAAAGATTAGAAGCAAAACAAGGAAATTTACTTCCTATTATGGTGAAGGCCATACAAGATTTAAGTAATCAAGTAAAACTGCTTCAACAAGAAATAAATGACATTAAAATGAAATAAATTAAAATATAATTTATTTTAAAATAAAATAATTTAAAGAAAATATATTATTTTAGTAATATAATGAGCACCAAACCAATACACTTAAAAGGAACAGCTATTACATTAAATGGGTCATTTAGTGATACACCATCTGCATTAGCAGGAACCAATAGTGTTGCTAAAAAACATATAAATAAAATTGGGGGTGAAATAATAACTACTATAGAACTCAATTTAAAAGGTATGAGTATTAATAAGCCAGCATCAGGAGATGATAATAGTAAATTATATGTTATAGCTAAATTAAATGAAGCAAATGCTCATATAACACAAATAAAAGTCGATAATAGCGATGATAATAATGGTAATATATATAAAACAGAAATAACATGTTTAGAACCTATATCTACTGGGTCTTCAGCAGGTATACAAAACTTAGCATTTATTTATTCATCGAAAAGTAATTTAAGTGAATCAGATAATGGTACAGATAATAGTACAAGTAATTTTGGATTTTTAGATATTACTGATTCTGGAGGTAGCGAAAATGCTAAAACATCTTATATTTATGGAGATAATAATACAACAACTGCTAATTATTTAAAATATTATAAATATAATACAAGTAATTTTGTTTTTGAACCTATAAGTATAAATGGAAAAGTTGGATCTTTAGGTAGTTCTCCTAATTATGATATTACATTATCAGCAAATGATGGATTTGGTGGTTCTTTTACATATACAGATTTAAAACTTGGTCATATTTTAGTATGTAGTTCAGACCCTAATTTAATATCTCGTAATCCATATATAACTAATATTGTATCTGGATCTGAACCAATAATCACATTATCTGTCGGACAATCTACTTTATCAAATGAAAATTTAGACTTTAATAATGTGAATTTAAAAGATTTATATATATATATAGTGGGAAAAAAAAGTAATATGGCGAGTAGTGGTGATACTGAGTTAACGGCAGGTAAATTTATTATAAAATTATATGGTAATGGAACGGTATAACTTATCTTTAATATCTATATTATTTATTTTTTATTTTAAAATTATATGGAATACCAGTATAAAAATATTATAAATTAATATGAACATTATTGATTTACCAATTACTATTATAGATAATATTATTGGTAATATTAATGATACTGAAACATATGCTAATATTCGATTAACATGCAAATCATTTTATTATTTGATAAAAGAAATTAAACGATATTATAACAATAAAGTATTAAAAGAATTATTTATATTTAGAAATGGCCTACTTAATGGATATCATATAAGATGGTATATTAATTCTAAAATATTATCAATGGGTTTTTACATTAATTCAAAAAAAGAAAAAGAATATTTAGAATATTATTCTAGTGGAAATATTAAATTAGTTCAAAATTATGTCAATGACATGCTTCATGGAGAAGAAAAATATTATTCTAATTATGACCAATTGTTATTGCGGAAATGCGAATATGAAAAAAATAAAAAAATTAATACCGAATTAATATACAATATTTATGGTGAAATAATGTATGAAAAAACGTATTTAAATAATAATATAGTTAATATTAAATATTACAATAACCACAAAATAATTACTGGCACATTTATTAATAATATATTACATGGACGTTTAATAATAGAATATTTTTATTCTAATAATGTTATAATAAATTATAATAAAATCATTAAACAATTTAATTGTGGTGAATTAATATCTATTTCAAAATACAAATTTAATAATCTAATCGAAAAATTCTATATTAAAAATGGAAAAAAAAATGAATGGAATATAAAATGGGATGATGATAATAATATAAAATTATTATGTTACTATAAAGATAATAAATATAATGGAAAATTAAAAATGTGGAATTCAAATAGAACAGAATCAATTGAATTTATAGATAATATTCCAAATGGATTATACAAATCTCAATCAGAATTTGTTTCTAGAGTTATTCCATTTAAAAATAATATTATGGATGGATATGTTTGTGAAAAAATTAATACTATTAATTTAAAATATTTAATAAAATTTAATGAAGGTATATTTGACCATATTATAAAAAAATCAACATCATCTTACATTATTGAAATATTTTTAGATAAAGATTATTTTAGTTATACAAAATATAGCAATAATGGAAATAAAATACTATCATATAAATTAATTCAAAATTATATTAATTTTACTATTTATGATAGTAAACAAGAAAAAATATATGATTATTCACGTTTTTTACATGACTATACTCCATATACTAATATTTAATTTTTTTTTAGTTTAAAGATTTATGTAGCTACTAATATAGACTATATATGACTTTAATAGATGATTATTTAAAAGAACAAGACATATTTACAAAAAAATATGGAAATAGAACTATTGTTTTAATGCAAGTCGGTCATTTTTATGAATGTTATGGTGTCGATAATGATATTGAAAAATCTAATAGTAATAATTTGTACACATTATCAAATATTCTTGATATACAACTCACACGAAAAAATAAAAATATTAAAGACAATTCAAGAAAAAATCCTTTAATGATTGGTGTTAATATTTATTCAATAGATAAATATATCCAACTTCTTTTAAATAATAATTATACTAGCGTATTAATAGAACAAACCGCTGAACCACCATATGTTGAAAGAAAAGTAACAAATATATATAGTCCTGGAACAAATGTTCAATATAATTTAAAAGGTGAATCGAATAATTTAATGAGTATTTATGTCGAAAATTCTAAACCACTATCGCATTCAAAAAAAATTATGTGTATTGGGGTATCCGTAATTGATTTATCAACTGGTAAAAATATAGTATATGAAATTTTCTCTAAAAATAATGATTATAATTATGGCTTAGATGAAATATTTAGATTCGTCCAAACATATGACCCAAAGGAAATTATTTTTATAAAGAAAAACATTGAACTATCTAATGATTTTCTTGTTAATTATTTGGATTTTTCTAAAAGAGTTGTTCATTTTAAAAATAGTAGTGATATTAATCAAACCTATTTTGAATTAAATTATCAAACAACATTATTAGAAAAGATTTTCAAGAATCCTGGATTATTAACAACAATTGAATATTTAGATTTAGAAAGTTATCCTTTTGGATTAATTAGTTATATATTATTGTTAGATTTTGCGTATGAACACAATTCTACTATAGTAAATAAAATAGAAAAACCAGATATATGGAAATCAGACAAACATCTCAATTTAACAAATAATACTATTAATCAATTAAATCTTATAGCACATCATTCATTTGGGGAATCTTCGAATAAATATGATTCATTATTTTCAGTATTAAATAATACGAGTACACCTATTGGAAAAAGATTATTGCGTGATAAATTATTAAATCCAATTGTAGATACAAATAAACTTAATACTTATTATGATTATATTGATTCAATGATAAAGGATAATTACTACAAAATATATGAAAATCATTTAATAAAAATTCAAGATTTGGAAAGATTACATAGGAAAATGGCATTAAAGATATTGCAACCAGCTGATTTTACTGGTATAGATTTTTCGTACGAACATATTAATAATTTAATAGCATTAAAAAACGATACATTAAATGAATTAAAACCATCAACAGATATTATAAATCATTTTAACGAGTTTATTGAAGAATATAATCGTGATTTTAATATGAATGAAATAGTAAAATACCATGTTGATAAAATAGAAAAGTCATTTTTTAATAAAGGAATATATTTAGAAATAGATGAAATACAATCTAAAATAGATGGGTGTCATATTATTTATAATAAAATAATAGAAAAAATGTCATATTATATAGATGTAACTAAATATAATATGCTTAAATTAGAAAACAATGACCGAGATGGATATTATATTTCATTGACATCTAAAAGAAGTTGTCTTTTAAAGAAAGAGTTAAAAATTGGAGAATATCCAACTATAGACATTAAATTTTCAAATAAAACAATAAAATTTGAAACAGATAATTTAGAATACAAGGCAGCGACAAAATCTACAGTAAAAATTTTAAATGATTATTTACGGGATTTATCTAATAAACTAAGGAGTTATGAATTAAAGATGCAAACAATGTGCAGAGATAAATTTTTAGAAAGACTCGATTATTATGATTCAAAATATTCCAAAACATTAAAAAGTATTACATCTTACATATCTGAAATAGATTGTATAAAAAGTAATGCTAAAACAGCATTAATATATGGTTATGTTAGACCCACTATAGAAAATGGTAGTAACAGTTTTGTCGATTCAAAAGAAATAAGACATCCTATTATTGAAAGAATAAATAATGACACCAATTATGTAACAAATAATGTTCAAATTGGAGTGAATAATAATACTACTGGTATATTATTATTTGGAACAAATGCGTCTGGTAAAAGTAGTTTAATGAAAGCTATTGGACTTAATGTTATTATGGCACAAGCAGGATTTTTTGTAGCGGCAAAGGAGTTTTGTTTTTCTCCATATGAATATCTATTTACACGTATTAATAATAATGACAATATTTTTAAAGGAGAATCATCATTTGCGGTTGAAATGGGTGAACTGCGAAGTATTTTAAAACGAGCTAATAATAAAAGTTTAATACTCGGGGATGAATTGTGTTCCGGAACAGAAAATGTGTCTGCGTTAGCTATATTTTCGAGTAGTGTAATAAAGTTGGATGAACGAAAAAGTAATTTTGTTTTTGCAACACATTTACATGATCTATGTAAAATTTCTCAAATAAATTCATTAGAATCGATTAAAATGTTTCATTTAAAAGTTATATTCAATGAAGAAACTGGAGAATTAATTTATGATAGAAAATTAGAACCTGGTAATGGTCCAACTATTTATGGATTAGAAGTGTGTCGAGCAATGGATATGGATAGTGATTTTTTAAAATTATCGGAACAAATACGTAAACAAATATTAGGAGAATCTAAATTATTATTAGAACCTAAAAAATCAAATTATAATGCGCAAGTAATAATAGATAAATGTAATATATGTGGCATTAAAGCAGAAGATGTTCATCATATTAAATTTCAATGTACCGCAAACGAAAATAATATAATTGATTCGCATATTGTAAAAGATGTTAAATCTAATTTAGTTCCACTATGCAAAAAGTGTCATAATACTGTTCATAATGGTAATTTAATAATTAATGGATACGTTCAAACAAGTAATGGAATCAAATTAGATTATGAATATATAAATGATAGTAACTTATTAGAAACAAAAAGAAATAATAAAAAATTTGATGAAGCACAATTAACTATTATTACTAATTTAAAAAGAAACAATACTAAATTAACTAACAAGAATGCCTTAGCATTTTTAGAAAAAAATCACAATATTAAAATTTCAGCTAGCACATACAGCAAAATTATAAAAGGAATATATTAAATTTATTATATTTTTTAAAATTGATTTAAAATTAAATTTATTATTAATAGTAATAAACAATATGCAAACTCAACTAATCACACTTCTTACACTCTTTTCAATGGTTTCTCCAATTGATGCTAAATTTGGATTTCCAGATAATGTTAATTTTGTAACAGAAATTTACAATACATCCAATTGCTCTACAAAACCATTCAAAAATTATACTTTACAACATATGTGTTTTAAAACAACCATGATTGATGGATATCCTGAATGTTGCCATGAGCTTTTTGATGATATTAGTGTATTTCCAAATTCATCTATTGGTCAGTGCATTGAAACAAATATGACATTTACGAATAGAACTGGCGTTAGATATGATTGCAATCTTACTAATTTTAAACAACTTAGTATGGAAGAAACATTTTCATATGTTGGAATTATTCTAACACTATTACTCGCTGTATCATTTGTGATTAGTCTTGGTTGGTGTATGTGTGGTAGTGGTGGTCCAAGAAAAACATACAATCGTATTTAAACTTTAGCCCAATCATCCCATAATTGAATCCAAGTATTTAATTCTTCTAATGTATAATTACCATATTCATTAATAATCAATTCATCTTTATAATTATTTTTTTTTTCATTTAGAATTTGAACAAGTTCTTCATCATAATCACTATCACTAGAATAATCAGAATTAATACCCAAACACATACATTGAGCATTTCCATCCCATACATTTCCACAATCATCACATTCAATACAATCATCATATACTACAGCATTAAATTCCTCAATATTGAATGGGGTATTTTCTGTGACATGGGAATTCATCTTTGTTAACATTTGATTTTTTATTTTTAAATAGTATTTCAATTTTATATTTAACGCTGATTATAATATATTTTTTAATATACTTAAATCTATTTTAGATAGTAAATATACTAATATGTACCGTTCTATATTTAATAAAGTTAGAGCCATAGTTCCAAAGATATCTGACACTGAATTAATTGCTCTTAGAACCGGAGATACCCATTTAGACAGACATATATTTGAAGGAAACTATCGAATTCCTAAAAAATTAGATAAACATGAAACTAAATTTGATGAAACTAGAATTACACATTTATTAAATACATATGGTAATCATACAGTTTATCCATCACAAGATACACAGCAAATATTTAATGTTTTGGGTAAAAACAAGTTTTTTTCTTATTTAATTCCAGAAGAATATGGAGGCATCAAATTATCTACACGAGAATTATCAAATGTATTAACAAAAATATCATCAAAAAATCTTGGATTAGGTGTGTCAGTAATGGTTCCAAATTCATTAGGACCATCAGAATTACTAATAAATTATGGCACAAAAGAACAAAAACAAACATATTTACCAGGATTAGCAGATGGTTCATTTGTTCCATGTTTTGGATTAACCGGTCCAAATAATGGCTCAGATGCATTAGGACAAATTGATAGTGGTGTTGTTAAAAAGAAAAATGGGAAAATTGTAGTTGAAACAACGTTAGATAAACGCTACATAACATTAGCACCAGTTTCTAATTTAATTGGGTTAGCTATAAAATTAGAAGACCCAGAAGGATTGTTAACAAATGGTAATCCAGGTATAACAGTATTTTTAGTAGAAAAAGAACATCCAAATTTAAAATTAGAAACACATCATAATCCATTAAATATTGGATTTCCAAATGGAACAGTAAAAGGAAAGATTGAATTAGATTTAAACCAAATTATTGGAGGTGAAGAAAATGCTGGAAATGGTTGGAAAATGTTGATGGAATGTTTGGCTGCTGGGCGTGGTATATGTCTACCTGCTACAGCAAATGCATCATCAAAAGTATGTACGTACAATATATTTAATTATATAAAACATCGAACACAATTTAATATTCCATTAATTAAAATGGAAGGAGTATCTAATAAATTTGCTGATATGGTATATAATACATGGCTTATTCATTCTAGTATAGCAATGACAAATGATATATTAGACCAAAATTATAAACCCGCGGTCATATCAGCTATAATGAAACAACAAACAACTGAAAGAGCTAGAACAGTTGTAAATGAAGCAGTAGATATACATGCAGGTAGTGCGATATGTTTAGGTCCAAATAATTTTAGTCAAAAATTTTATCAAGGAATTCCAGTTGGAATTACGGTTGAAGGTAGCAACACATTAACAAAGAATCTTATTATTTTCGGACAAGGATTAAATAAAAGTCATCCACATATTTACGATATATACGATAGCATTATAAAAGATGATTTAGTCGCATTTAGGGCATCGTTAAATAATATGATTGGACATTCATTAAAAATGTGGTATAAAAGTTTTAGTCCATTTATTAAAGATAATTTACATCAACAAACTATTGATTTCGCCCATTTATCTAATATTGTAGCTTTATTAGGGGGACAAATAAAAAGTAATCAAAGTTTATCAAGTGATATGGCAGATATACTCTCAAATTTATATTTAGGATATTCCTTAGTGTGGTATCAAGAAAATCATAGTGTTAGTGAAACATTAACTAATTATTGTTTAAAACGATTATTATATGAGAATTCTATATTATTTAATAGAGTAATTGATAATTATCCTAATGAAAAAGTAAAATTATTAATTAAACAATTGAAACGACCTCAAAATAGTATTGATTATAATGAAAATCGACTATTAATGACTGAATTATTAGAAAATAAAAATATAATGAATCATATAAAAGAATCTATATTTTTAGATGGTGCTGCATTAGATTTAGAAAGATTGGATACATTAGATAGTAATTCTAATGAATATAACACATTATTATCAAAATGTGTTAGTGTAGGGGAATATGATAATTAATGTATATCTACATTTTTAGGAATATGAAGCCATTGTGTTAGACATCGAACAGAACCACCCACTATTGTATTGTATTTAAAATCAACTAAGTGTAGTTTGTATCCCATTTTTCTTAAAAATTGTCTTAGTTTGCTATATTCTTTTTCTTTTGTTATTATAATATTATTATTAATCATTAAAAAGTTTAATGCTAGATTAGTAGCACTATCATTTTCTAATATATCTTCTAATACAACACATTTAAATGTATTTGTTATAGATGTATTTAATTTTTTAATGTATTTTTTAGAATAAATAATAGTATTATTTTTTAACAAACAAAAACAACAATCTAAATGTAAGGCATTGTGTTTTATACTATACATATCTTTATTCCAATAGTCAGCATTAATTTTTTTAATTAGATTAAATCCATCTTTGTTGCTTCTATTTGACAATCCATAAAATATAGTATTTTTGTTTTGTATAATATCTCCACCTTCTATTTTAACATTTTTTTGATGTATTATATAATAGATTTCATTATTTTTATTTAATAATTGTATAATATTTTTATATTCGTGTGATCTATCTTGATTTACACTACTTTTTTTAGTTAATGGTAATATTAAAAATATATTGTCCATCTTAATAAAATTGTCTCGTATCCATAATGAATGGCATACTAACTTATTTTTTTCTGCGAGTCTCCATTGGACTACTTCAGATACATGCACATTTATTTTAATTAAACATGTTTTAATTTGATTAATTACATTTAATAAATCATTATGGATTTCTTTTTTAAAATAAACACTGCTACATTTAGATGGATTTATATATTTAGGATTTCCAATTAATATACTCATATAATAGTTCAAGATTTATTTCTGTTATATAATTATGTCTAAAAAAACAACATTCTATTTTAATCCAAATAATAAAAAAAAATCATTTGATGTGTATATAAATAAAAATCCAAAAGATACTATACCTATTAAATATAAAACATTAAAAGATGTCAAAAATACGATTATTAAATTAGAAGAACTTTATAAACGTGATAAATATGAACATACACGAATCTGGAAAGTTGGAATGATATTGTATGTTCGTTTAAAGGTATTAAAGGATAAAAAGCCAAGTCATTTTAAATTAGCAAAGCGATATTTTAAATTTTTAGGAAAAAGAACTAAAATAAATGGAAAAGATAAAAGAAAAGAATTAACTTTTTTCAAAAAAAAATCTAAGAAAATTAATATGAACAATATTCCTAAATCACAATTTAATAATAAACGTTCTTATTTATTAGATAAATGTGGACTACCAGATGTAGATGAAACCTCGCACTGTTTTAATGACTCTACACACCATACATGCTGTCATTTATCTGAAGAAGCTAGACAATATGCTGATAAGTCTGGAAATCCAATTGGTAAATTATCAGAAGATGTTTATAATAAATTGGCTGATAGTCATCATCTTAAATCATATTTTAAAAAAACAAACAAACGACCATGGTGTACATGTTTTGGGTCTAAAGTATGTGGAAATTATGCATCCAAATTTAATCAATCTTCAGATATAAATTTTATTAGTGACCCACATACAAATAGTTATGCTTCATCCATATATGGATCTGAAGGATGTGAAGAACATGTCCGAAATAAATTTAATGTATCTAAACATGGTACACCAGGTATTTATAGTAATAATGTAAATCCATGTTCACAAAAAAAAAATATTAAATATTCAAAATTTAAATTATAAATTATTCAAAATTTAAATTATTCAAAATGTAAATTATAAATTATTATAAATTATTAAAACCATACTCTTATATCTAACAAATTGTGAAGGTGTTTAAATTTATGTGACACATCTTTGTATGTTCTAATTTTTTCCATATACTCCTTTTGTTTAATAAATTCATCAATTTTTTGTTTTGCTATTTCTAATGCTTCTTTTGGTGTTATACTAATTTTATATGAACTAGCCATAATTTCAGTATACCATATAATTGTTTTAATTAATGTTGGATCACTATCTATTACTTTAAATTTCAATTCTTTTTTAGCCAAATAGTCTTCATAATATGGTGTATCAAATTTTTCATAATATTCTTGCATATATGGATGATGACTTAAATATATTTTTTGGTCCCATACACAAGGATGCCAATATGGACCATACTTTAATACTGCATGTTTACCTTGGTCTGTGTTTTAATCCATTCTTCTTCCTTCTTCATCTGGATATTTAAATATTGGATAACCACTACCTGGTTGACATCTAAATGCATATATTGACACTGGTTTACCATTTTCACCAAGATAACCTTTTTTTTTTTGATATTCTGTTGGAGGTTGTACTTTAAATTTTTGAACACTAAAACGTACTGCATCTCTAGGAAACCAATCTCTAGGAATTCCTAGGGTTTTAACATCTTCATTAGAACGTGATGTTTTTTGGGCTTCCTTCTTGCGGGCCTCTGCTTCCGCCTTACGTTGCTTTTTTCTCTGGAAAGAACGGTGTGATTGTCGGTTCGACATCATACTTAATAGAATGTAATAATAATTTAAGATTACTTTTTTATTCAATTTTATATTTTAGATTTAAATAAATGATTAATATCATTTAATTTTGGTGGTTCATGACCAGATACACATTGATATTTATCAAAATTAGTGTAGCCTTTAGAACGTAAATAATCCTCATCAATAAGTTGCTTTCCAGTAAACACATATGGATCTTCTTTTAGAATTTCTAATACACAATCTACCATTATATCAGCTTTTCTCCAACTTTTTTCACTACCTAAATTATTATTCTTAACAGCGAAACTTTCAATTGGTGTCATTGGCCATATCGTATTTGAACTAATACCTTGACCTTTATATTCAGCAGCTAAACCAATTGAACCCATGGTCATACCCCATTTACTAATCATATATGCGGTTTTATTTTTAATTGTATTAGTTAACTCTTCTTCGTATAAGAGTGGTGGTGATTGATTTATTATAAATCCACCGCCATTTTTTTTTAATAAAGGAATTGCTAATTTAGATAATAAAAATGACCCTCTACTATTTACTTCATTAATTAAATCATAGTCTTTTACAGTTGTATTTACAATAGGTTTCCAAGATAATGCTCCAGCATTATTTATTACAACATCCAATCTACCAAATTTTGTTTTTGTTTCATGTATTACATTTTCAATATCATTATAGTTTCTTATATCTAATTTTACTGGTAATGCTACTTGACCTAATGCCTCAATTTCTTTTGATACACTATAAATTGTTCCAGGTAGTTTAGGATTATTAATTACACTTTTTCCAGCAACTACAATATTATATCCGTTTTTTGCTAATCCACAAGCTAATGCTCTTCCAATACCACGTGTCGCTCCAGTTATTAATGCTACTTTCATTATATACACTATAGTATTATGTTTTTAAATCTTTTACATTCCAATATTTAAGATATAAATAAATATTAGAAATAAACACAATTATAATTAAAAATCTATATATTATTTTTTTAGATAAATAATTATAATTCACTAAATAGGCTCCTAATGATGTTCCAATAATATTACCGATTATTATAAAAAAAGTGACCCATAAAATATATTTATTTATAACACCTTTTTTATAATATATTATAGTCGCAGGCAATGTTTGTGGTATTATTTGAATAATCAAACCTACACTAACAGCTTGTTGAATAGTTAACCCAGAATATATTAATAATGGTATAGTAATAAGACCTGCACCAATACCAATTACACCCATTGATATACCACTTAGTATTCCAATACATATATATATTATAGTTAACATGTATATTAATAAGAAAAAAAATTGATTATTAATTTATTAATTATTAATTTATTAAATGATGTTTAATGAATATGCTATCACACATAATTCTCAATATGACGAATTAAAAAAAATGTATGAATCAATTGAATCATATATTAATAGTATATCTAATACTAAAATAAAAAAATCGGGCCTTGAATTTAATGTATTTCAAGGTGATATTACTAAAGGAATTAAATGGACTTGGGCTTCTAATACTAAAACATTAAAATATTTTAGTGATTTTTTTGAATCTATACATTTAGATGATAAATTATTGTCTTTTTCAAAATTTAAATTTACTATTAGAGGTGCTAGTTTTATAACTCTAAATGAATCTAAAATTGAAAATAGTGATTTTCATTTTGATTCTGTTAGTCATCATGATAATAATGATACAAATATTGTAACTGTTATATTTCCATTATATAAAATAGCTAAAGATGTCGGACATTTAGAATATAAACATTTTGGGAAAAATAAGAGATATAATTATAATCCACATAAACTAATTGTATGGGATTCCTGTAAGTTTTTACATCGTACAGAACCATATAATGTTAATACAGAAGTAAATAGAGTATTAGTTTCAGTAAATTTATCAACTGATTATAATTGGGCAAAATATACTATTAATAAATCTTTAGAATATCAAGGTAATACATTATGGATAGAATAATATATATAGTATTTATATGAAACATATAAATTTATGCAAAAAAACAAAAATATGTAAAGGAAATTTAGGATATCATAGAAAAAAAATGCCACAAATAAATGAAGATGTTATGGGTGATTATATTAAATATATAAAAAAAACGAATAAAATTTCAAAGAAAAAAAAAATTCCAGTTAATATATTAAAATCTACTCAAAATCAATTATCATTAAATGTTGTTCGAAAAAAACAAGCCAAACTTAATAAACGTAAATTAAAAATATCCCCTATTATTATTTCAAATGATAACTATATTTTAGATGGTCATCATAGATGGGCAACACTAAGAGATTGCGAAATGTATCCTCAAAATTGCTCAATTAAAAAGAAATTTAAAATAGATGCGTATAAAGTAGATATGCCAATTAAAAAATTATTAAAAAAAACTGCTAAATTTAAATATGTAAATTATGAAAAATAATTTTTTTTTTTTTAAAACTTTTTTCGTCCACCCTCTCTCCTCCCTCAAAAAAAAAGTGTTATTGGCTCTTTTTTAAAAAAGAATATCCTTATAAAAAGAATAAAAAAGAATAAAATTTATTATCATATTTTCTTATAAAAAATAAAAAAGAATAAAAAGAATAAAAAAAAGAATAAAAAGAATAAAAAAGAATATTAAAAGAATAAAAATATTTTATTATATATAATGTTGTGTTTTAAATGCGATATATGTAATTTTTCAACAAATCTCAAGACAAACTATAATCGACACCTAAATACAAAAAAACATATTAATAATAGTATTAAAATATGTAGTGTGATTGAGAAAAAAAGAATAAACCCCAAAAAAGAGCCGAAAAAGAGCCAAAAAGAGCCAAAAAAGAGCCAAAAAGAGCCAAAAAAGAGCCAAAAAGAGCCAAAAAGAGCCAAAAAAGAGCCAACGAATCAAAAAGAATATAAATGTATGTATTGTTGTACATTTTTTAAAACATATGCAAATAAAAGACGTCACGAATTACATAGATGTAATCAAAATATTAACAAACTATTAAATGAAAAAAATAAACAAATAAAAAAACTTGAAAAAACAGTTGATAAGTTAATCGATAAAGCAGGGAATACGACTATTACCCATATAAAAAATAATCAAAATAATATAAAATTAAATAATTATGGTAGTGAAGATTTAAGTCATATATCGGAATTATTTAAAACTAATTTATTATTACAACCACATGGAATGATTCCAAAAATGATAGAAGCAGTTCATTTTAATGAAAATAAACCAGAAAATAAGAATATTGTATATCCAAATAAAAATGAAAATAAAATTAAAATATTTAGTGGAGATAAATGGGTATACAAAAATAAAAACGAAACATTAAATGAATTAATGGATGGTAAATATTTTATTATGGATGCACATTATGAAACTATATGCAATAATTCTAATACTAATTTAAATTTATACAAAAATTTTCAACACTTATTTGATACGCAAAATAAAATTCTTCTTGAATCACAAAAGAAAGAGTGTGAATTAATTCTATTAAATAATAGATAATATTATCTCATATTTGTTGGCATAACTTCAGAAACAATAGTTCCATCTTTTAAAAATTCATTTAAATTTTTAACAGTTGAATTTCTAGCATCAGGATAATTTTTAGAATTTGTATATTTTATATCTGGAGAATAAGCACACAAATAATCTAAATAATGTTCGATTATTCTCCAAAAATTCTCATCAAATATTTCAATATTATGTTTATATTCTTCTTCTAAAGAGGCGGCTTCCTGATCTTCTAATTTCTTTTCATATTCTTTTAGACTTCCGGCTAATGTTGATTTTACTAATTCTTTCGCTTCCTTATCTTTTTTAGATTCACCTTTCTCCCGTCCTGATAGTATTTTATTAATATTTTCTCTCTTAGCTTCTTGTTTTTCCCAATTAACAATATCATCTCCTTTAAATAAACCTAATTCTATAACAAAATCATAACATTTATTCCATATATCAGAATATTCTAATTTATTGTCTTTTATTTTTTGTAACTCTTCTGTAGTTGCATCATATATAAGATATTCGATATATTTAATTGTTATATTATCGATTTTATCATTAAAATCATTTAATGCATCAAAATTATCAATATTTTTAGATGGATTTTTTGCCGAAAATCCTATTTTATCTTTGTTTCCGGAAAATGTTCGTTTTGAATTAATTTTATTAATAAATACACTATTCTTTTCAAATTTATAATAAGTCTTTGTCCCAGTTGTCTCCGTTTCCTCGTCCTCCTCCATTATTGGTTTTAATATTTCACTTATATCATGTAGTTTATTAATTATATTCTCTGTATCACTGGTAAGAGCCGAGTCTTCGAGTAACTTTTTAAATTCTATTAAATTTTGTCCTTCCAGATATAAGTTTTTAATTGTTGGATTACATACACCAATTTTAACCGAATCTTTAACTAATGATTGTATGTTAGATATAAGTTTCCAAGATTTGCTTATTTTTTGAGGATCTGAAGACCTACAATTCCATTTAAAATATAGTTCTGAAAAATCTTTTATACCATTATATTCTCTAGCATCATGTGATTTAACATTACTAGCAATTATTGAATTTTTTGCCTTTTGTTGTAATTTTGAATTAAGTCCTGATAAATCACTCACAATAGATATAACATCCCCAAAGTCGTTAATTATAGTATTTGGGCGAGATTTTCCAGCACAAGATGATAAATTACATTTCCAAATTGGAACACCATTCTCCATCACTTGGCTCCATTCATCTGAGAGATACTTAGATTTATCATCTCCGCTTTCGCTTTCCGTCTCTGTCTCTCCTCTGTCGTTCGCTGTCTTTAACCATCCAGTCTCCATATCCCAAGTTTGCAATATATTTTTAATAGTTTTTAACATATCATATGAACCTGTATTTAAATATTTTTCATATAAAATTCGTTGAGAATCCGGTATCATGGCCTCTAAGAATTCGTTTGATGCGTTTGCAGTCTGCTCCGCCACGGTGGTGTTGATTTGCGATGTCTTCATTTTTTCAATATCATTGATTATATTAGGTGTTAATTCAATGTAGTCCAGTTTTTCACCTTCGGAATATTTATTATTTATTATATCTAATAATTTCTTTACTCTTTTTTTTATTTGTTCCGGACCTAAAACAAATTCAGTGTCTGTTAATATATTTATTAATAATGGATTATTAAATGGATTTGCTTTAATAAATATTTTAGGAAGAGCATTATATTCTTCTTTCTCTGGATTATATTCGGAAGATAATATATTATTTCTCCAATTATATTGTTTGTCAGAGTCTTCATCAATTTCTTTATTTATCTCAATTATATGTTTTTGAATCTTTTCCAATGTTGTTTTATCAATATCATTATCACCTTTTTCGTCCTCTCTTTTAGGTTCCATAATGATGTTAATAAGACGCATAATAGATTCTATAAAAAATAAAAAGATAGAATCCTTATTGTATTTTATATATTCTGGTATACCAATAGTTTCATTATATGTATTGTCCACACTAGCTATCTCTTCTGTTACTATATTTATAACGTCGGTATATCCTTTTTCAATAGTTCGTAAGTTATCTAGTATCTCGCCGAAAGCTGCTTCCACCTCAGCGGAAGCAGTAGCTTTTGATACTGCTGTATTAAACAGTTCAATTTGTTCTTTATAGTTTTCGTCAAATTCTTTTGTGACGGGGAACTGTTTAGTCTGGCGTAATTTGGTAATTCGAGCATCCCATTTAACCTTCTGGGCAGCCCATTCATCACTTTCGTCAGGTGACCCAACCTTGAAGAGCTCACATTGGTTTATTTCATTTTCTATATCCTCTTGCTTATAAATGGTGTTTTTAATAGTTTCCGCAATTTCAGACGCTGTCTTTAATAGATTATCTGGTATAATCTTCGTTATTTCGTCAATAAGGGGTTTTATCTGTGGAGTAGCCATAGTTTTAAAGTTTTGAACTAACTCAATAGCTTCATTTACTTTTGATAAAGCATTGTTAACATCTTCTAATTTAACAACTAATGTATTATTACGAGCATTTAATGAAACTAATAGGTCATGTTGATCTTTAGAGAAGGCTTTCGCGTTTGCTTCTGCTGCAGCTGGTGAATCCTGTAGTTCTTCAGGAATTTTTCTTTTAGATGGTATAGAACAAAAATGCATATCAATTAACCATGTATTATACATATTTACTGTTTTTATATATTGTCTATTTTTTTTAGTAAATGCTATTTTATCTTGTTTTGATTCACATTTTTTATCACAATTATTTTCAAAACAATCATACATCATAATAGATTCCATTATAATTCTCTTAAAATCTGATGACCACCATTTTTCATAATCTTTCTCTGGTGTTTCCTTAATTATTCTATTCATATTGTCTCGCAATTGATTAATATACTTAATCCCTTTTTCTTTTTCTTCTGATGTACTTTCTTGATTTCCAGAGGAAAGCATATTTTTAAATCTATTAAATTTATTATTCATCGAATCTTTCACAAGACAGGCATTTGTTACTATAGAATCTATATTATTAAATGATTTATAATCTTTTTCTGCTTCTTTCATGGCTTCATCAATATCACCACCAGACAATAATATATTTGTACCTGTATAACTAGTAAAAATTATATTTGCGGATTCATTCTTTAATACCCTACCAACACCAGATATTCCATTAAAACACCAATTCCACCATGTATTTGTTGCTTCATTTATTGTATCAGTATTTGTTTTCTGTTTCCATACAACTTCGCTTATTTTATTTTCATATTCTGCTCTTAATTTATTATATATTCCAGAAAAATGTTTTTTTACAAATTCTTGTTTCATAGATTTAGCAACATCTTTATCAATCGAGCTATCTAAATCAACTTCTGATACAGTTAAACCACTATTATTACACAATTTTATATATTCTTTTAATTCATCAGAATAATTTATTTTCTTTTTATCAATTGTTTCTCCAGTATTAAGTATTATAGGATTGCATCTTTTATTCCATAATATTTTTAATAGTTTTCCATTGTTATCTGAAAGATTATCTAAATAATTATCTTCATTTAATTTTATATTTATTTCATCCACATTTGTTTTTAAATGATCAACTAATTGCTTAGTTCTATTTATGTATTCATTTTTTTCTGTATAACTTGAGCCCCATAGTGCGCTATCAAATACATTCCTTTCTCTTTCCCTTTTTTTTTTTTCTTCTTCTTTCGCAGCTAATGTAATTATACATTGTGGATTCCATGGTCCATTTCCACTTGGACCTTGATTATGTTGTTGTTTTTCATTCCATAAGTGCATAACTAAATTAATTATTATTTTAGAACTAATATCAGTTAAAAATAACATAGAATGAGGGACATCATTATCTTCATGAATATCTCTTTTTCTTACACTATGTGGTTTTTGATTTTGTCCATCTGTCTTTTTAAACAGGTTATTAACAAAATCACCATCCTTTTGATTTATTTTTCGTTCTAATTCTTCATTTAATTTTTTTAATTTATTACTAATTTCTATTTTTATAGTTGGTATATACCATACTTCATTACCATATTTTATAGTATATTTTTCCTCCTCTGCAGCACCATTACCGTCGCCGTCTCCATCACCGTCGCCGTTACCGCCACCGTCGCCATCACCATCACCGTCTCCGTCACCAGTACCTTGGCCATCTCTACCTTTTTCAAAATCTAAATTATCTAAAAATTGTTTAATATCTTGTTTAATTTTTTCCCATTGTGCTTTAGTAGCAGCATCATCAGTAGCAGCAGTAGCAGCTGCAGCATCGCTGTCATCTGAAGGAGCGCTGTCTAACATTATAGTGATAAAATTAAAGTCATTAATAGTTTGAAGTAAAGTTTCACCTTCTTCTATTTTTTGTTTATCAACATCATTAAAACTGTCACTATCTAATATACTATTTTTAAATTGATTACTATATTTTTTAATTACTTCATTAAAATTATCTCCCTTCTCTTGAGCCCATATTTTATGAGAATTACATTTCTCCTTTTCTTCTTCTTTCAGCCGTTCCATTTTGTCTGTTTGATCTTTATCGGGAACAGAGGCTGGTTCTGTCGCCCATTTCCACAATATCGAACCAGCCATATAAACAGCCCCAACTGGGCTGGTTAATGCCATAATGTTCATTATAGATGGAAGTTTGTCTATAAATTTATCACATATGTCTGCAACTTTTGTTCCGAACGTTTGTTCTTTTTTTAAATCTTTTATTTTAGATGATAATTTGAGTCCTTTATTTAATAATTCATCATATTTTTTCATAAATGATAACACATTAATTTTGGACACGGTAGTCGGATTTGTCTTCTTTTCTTCATCCACATGTGTGATAATTTCAATAAGTTCATTGTTAAGATGTTTTAATGTTTTTATTAACTCAAACATGTATTCTATACCATATTTTTCTAATAAATATGTATTATTATCATCATCATCACATCCAGAAGGGAGTTCCCCTTCTGGTGATGGTGCTGTGGCAGCAGCACCCTCTGCTCCCTCTGCTGGCACGGCGGGTGCATCCCCCGCCACGGGTTCGGCATTAGCAGAGTCTGCTGCTCCCCCAGTGCCCGAATCCTCAGTAGGGTATTCTATGTGCAATATATTTTTTAAGTATAATAATTGTTTATGTTCTGTATCAATCTCTAATTCAAATTCTTTTAATATTTTTAAATATTCTTTATAGTTTTTTATAAATACAGAATTAGACCAATTATTATAATCTTCTTCGTTTATATTAGTAGTTATATATTTTAAATAATTAAAGTCTTCATCTTTATCTTTATTAAATTCATTCCCAATTTTAATGTTTTCTTCATGTCCCTTAATCGTCGCTTTACAATTTTCCATCCATCCATAACCAATCCAATCACATCCATTTATTGGATTAATATTTTTATATGTTGGTATTTCTATAGTATTATTTGATATATTATAATTTATCATTTTTTTTTTATGAACTATATTAAAAGTTCTAAGTAATGCTGGAAGGAATTCAACTAATAATTTTATAGTAGGAGTATTATCTACATAGCGTACTATTTTATTAATTATTTCTAATCTATTTCTTCTCCAATTTGGAATTTCGTCATTACTATTAGGATTCCATATAATTGGTTTGATGCGGCCTGTATAATTGTACGAAAAAGCAATCGCACTATTATCTTCTAATGTATATGAATTTGATAACATCTTCTGACATTGTGTTTTGATATTAATAGTGTTAGCTTTATGATAATCACGCGCGTCACCATCTGCGTTTTCACTATTACATGGAAATTCATTATTTAAAAATTGACTATAAACACTTTCATTTTTATTTTTTTTAGGCCATAATTTTATTTTGTGCATATCATAAAATTGATTAATAATATTTGTATCTTTTCCAAATATATTGCCACTCGTAGCTATATAAGTTGCATAATCTATTTTTTTATTTTTCATTTGGGCTAACCAATCATCTCCCTGAGTATAAATAACAGATGAATTTAAATATGGTTCTCCACGACCACTATATTTATCGATAATAGAATCATTATTAATTACCATAGTATCTGTAAAATTAATTGATAATATACGTTCTCCCCCTTTTTTGTCAGTGCTCTCTTTAATTAATTCTTCAGAAAACCATGGTAAAAATTGATATCTATTAAGATTCTTATATTCTCCAAACTTTTCATCTATATATTGTTGTGCCTCATTAACGTCATTCCATTTATAATTTTCTTTATTTTTAAAATAATATAGAGAATTATCGAATATATTACTAGTCCCATCATCATATATCATATTAGCATCAATATAATCTGGAACCATCGAATCTGATGCGAAACATGTTGATTCACCAGAATTATCCTCACCAGATAAATATTTTTTTAATTCAATTCTTTCTTCGTCTCCCCAATTGGCTTGTGTTTTTGTATTTTTTCCTCGCAATAAAATTTTTCCATTATACGAATTTTTTGTAACAAAAAGGTACGAGCGCGAAGGAATCCAAGATGGATAAACAACTATATTATCCTTTAATTTAAATTTTATAGTATCTAATTTTATTTTATATTCTTCTATTTTTGATTCTATATCTTTTAATTGTGTTAGTAAATAATCATAATTTAAATAAAATGGAATATCTGTTTCAGCAAGTTTGACATCTCCCTCAGTATACTTAGATAATTCTTTATTTTTAACATTATAAGAATAATACCTTCCCAAATGATTAAATATCAATAAATCATCTTTTTTCTTTGTTCCTAATTTCGATTTTAATTCGTTTTTCCATTTGTTCTGAGCTGTTTTGTCTTTATTTTCTAATTCATTTAATTGTTTAGAATTGTCATCAAATTTTTTATATTCTTCATGTAAGTTTTTAATTAAATTTAATAATATACTATTTTCTTTCATTTGAATCCATAAATTATAAACATTAGTTCGTGTTTTTTCATATGTTTCTTTTACTCCATCGACAAATTCCTTCGATGCTGTTGCTGCTGCATCCACAGTAGCAACAGCGGTGTGGTATGCTTTTTTAAAAGGTTCTAGGAAATTATCAATAAAATCGATTTTCACATATTGTTCTGTTTCTACAACTGTTTCTTGAACGACTTGACGACCTGCATCAAGCACATCAACGACTGAGGTACCAAATGTGGTTTCCAATGTAACAGTTTTTTCTAAAGCATTTTTAACGACCTGGGGGTCTAATGTAGTTTTGGCGGAGTCCATGAAATCATCAATAACATCGAATTTAGAGTGAATCTTTAACTCTTCTGAAAAAGTTGGTATAAATGCCGTGAGCTTATTAACTAAAGTAGTTGAAATATTTGTAATCGCATCTTTTAATTTAATAAAAACCGCTCCTCCATTCTGTCCATCCCCCGACACTTGTGAACCTGATGATTTTAATTCTTCCAAGACGGTAATTATGTCCGGAGAGATACTATTATCTCTAAAAAAAACTATCAATGTACTAATAATTTCTGTAATATTTTGTTTTTGTTTTAAATCATTATTTTCGAGATTTTTTTCTAGAGAGTCTACAGTTACTTCTATGTTTTTTCCCTTCATAGCCCTCATAAATTTATCAGAGAAACTATTGTCATTATATAAAGTATTAATATAATCTGTATTATTAATATTTTCTCTTTGTTTTTCTATATAATCATAATTATCAATACATGTAATTAATTTGTTAATTAATAATTTGTTATTGCTCTTAGTGGCAGGATGTTTATTAATATGTTTAACTAATTCTATTAAAATACGAGTTATTTTTAACATATTTTCTTTTTTCGATTCATATAGTTGAGCTTGTTTTTGTATTTCGACATATTTTTCCTTCTCGGTGCCACTCCAAACAGAAGAGCTTGATGCATCTGACCCCCCTTCTGCGGGAAAAGGTTTATATTTTATAAAATTATATTCTCTTTTTGCATTTATTTTATCTTGATTTATTTTTTCAATTGTATATTTAATAAATTCTTTAGTTTTTTTCAATAAGTCTTTATTCGCCGAATGTTTGTTTATCGAAGGCCCGGTCAAATAGGTATATAATTTATTATTTTCAGTAATTTCATTTATTTTATTTTTTATCATTATAATTTTACATTTTGATGAATGTTTTTCAGAAATAATATTTTCTTTAAATTTTATTAATTCTTCTTCTTCCGATTTCTTTTTTTTTTTATAATTTAAAACATTAAAATCGTTCTCTCCAATATTTCCAAAATCATTAAATATCAGTTCATTACCATCCGGAATCTCCTGTGTAACAGCTTGTATGTCAAACATAGGTGATAATAATTGAAAAAATTTCGTCATTTTTTCCTGCGTGTCTTTTTCTATGATATTTTTATAATATTCAACATCTAAAGGCATTGTTCCGTTCAACCCCGTCGCCGATTTTAGCTCTGTCGGTTCTTTAAATGTTAATGATAATGGAATATTCGTCCCGATATGTTTAATATAAATTTCTTGCAATTTGTTCATTCTAGCTTGATTAATAGAAGAATAAAGTATATCTTTTTCACTATCATCACATGTTCCTTTTTTAGATTTTAGCCATGTTTCTAAACGTTTAAAATCAGTTAACATAGGACTATTATTATCAATACCTGTAACAGTATACTTTAATGAATTTAATACTGTTTCACCAGCGTTTGATAATGTATTAATTGTTTTTTTTCCCAACCTCACACCGAGATTGCCTGCGGCTGCGGCCAAATGTGCGACTTCGTTTGATACACTTTTTACCCCTTCCCATCCTCTGTTTATATCATGTTCTATAGTATTAGCAGAAGATTGATATATAATTGGTTGTGTAAGCATACTAACAGAATGGTTCAAAATAGAGAATCTCAAACTTTCTATATTAGCACCATCTTCATCAAATAGTCCTCCTGCACTATCAGTATCTCTTTGTTTTAACACAGATTTAAGACATTTAGTAAGTAAATCGCTTTGTATCGGTTCATCTGACCCACCTTTACATTGTTTTTCAAACCATTGTAATGTTTCATGTAGTATAGGAACAGTTTTATATGTTTTTGTTTCTTTTTTCTTATTTTTGTTTAAAATGTTATATTTTGTATTTGATACTAAACTCATATATTCAGTAATATTATCATTTTCAATATCCTCAAACTTTTTATTTCCATTTGTTAAATCTTCAAATGACACATTTTCTAAGAATCCATTATATGTAGACGCCTCATCTTCAGTCATATATAATATTTTTGCTCGTTTTTCTGCGTCTGTATACTCCTTATCAACACTGTAGCACCATTTAACATAATTTGTCATACTTAAATATCTAAAAGGAGTGTCTTGTTCTTTTATATCTCTATCTGGAATAAATATATCAATATCTTTACCATATGAATATATATCATCACCTAATACAATATTTAATTGTTCTTCTTTTATTTTAATTTCCATAGCTATTTTTTGATAAGCAAATTCGATTTCCTCTGGATCAGTACCAAGCAATCCTCTTTTTCTAGATAAATCTAATATAGGTGTAGAATATGGTCCTGTTGGGATTTCACCATAACTATTAGATTTACTATTTAATTCTCTATTAGATTTTGTTATACTTTCGAAAGTACCACCTTTCAATGAACGATTATCTAAAAATATATTATATTGGTCAATCATATTTTGTTTTCTACATAAAATATTTAATAGTGCGAATCTAGATATTTGCATATAAAGGTATTTTCCTGTTAATGATAAATTCAGTTCCATATCTTCCCATCCAGCATCAAATAATAATTTATCACAACCTTGCCATAAATCTTGAATCATTTGTATATTTTTATATGCTAAATCTAAACTTTTACCCCATTCTGCTACACTTTCCCAAAATATTGCCGTCATTGTATTAAAAAAGAAAGAGGATACATCAAACGGAAAATAATTATTTAACATTTCTATATATGGTTTAAAAAGTGTGTCAACTGGATCAAAAACATTTGTTTTTAAAAAATCATATCCGTTTTTAAATTGTAAAGCTGTTTGGATGGCGTTAACACCAGTTAAAACTCCTGATATTCTTTCACCTCCTGGTACCATTTTCACTTTATCTAAATATGGTTGTAACGAATCCATTCCAAGACCTAATGTTATTCCCAAAAATTCACAAGCTTCATTTTGTTTATTTTCTAATCTTTTTTGTCTATAATTTATTTGTTTTTGTTTAGAAGCTTCGGTCATAGGGGCTTCACATTTATTAAGTAATGGTACGAATTTTTTTATATCATTAATTTGTGATGAGATTTGATTTGATATCTCATTTAGAAATATATCTTCTTGAATTAATAGAGTTCCTTTATTAACATATTGTAAATTATTTTTATCTTCAAATGGATAATAGGTAATATTTTTTAATTCTGTTTCTAAATTAGAAAGTTTATGGTTCCAATATTCTAATCCTCCTTTTTCTTCTGAGTTTGGTCCAAATACTTTATCACCATAGACCCTATTTTCTAAATCTTCTTTTTCTTTTTTAACAGATTCAAAATTTTTATTTAATTTTTGTCTTATCGTATCTAATTCTAACTCTTTGTCCGCCATCTCTTTTCTCCTTTTCTTATCTAAGTCTATCGCTGAGACACTACCCGGAGAGTTTGTATCGAGGTTTGCCTCTGCTTCTTCTATTTCTTTTTTTTTTCCTTCTATGTTGTCTATTAGTTCATAACAGCTTTGAATATCTTGAAAGTCCTGATCATACCAATATGGTTTTTTTTCCTTTTCTTCTACTTTTTCTTCTTTTATTTCCCCCTCCAAAGCAGTACTCCAATATGATAGAAAATCCGGGTTATCATGTTCATTATTAGCATATTCTAACCCTTTTTGTTTAATATCAATTTTAAATGTTAAATTTTCTAAGTTTCTTTTGTTGTCTTCAGGTACACTAGTGTTAATTTCTTTTATATATTTTTTTGCTTCATCTATTTTTTGATTTATTTCATTAATTTTGGCTGTATGTTCTTCAGTAAGGTGTTGTTCTGGTATTTTATGTGCTTCTTGCAATTCGTCTTCTTTGTTATGTAATTCTGTCCATAATTCCGTTTTACCATATCCACAATTACCACCACACTCATTATGCATTCTTTTTTTATGTGCATTCAGAGCTGTTGCTAATCCTTGTATTTTTCTTCTTTGATCTAAACTTTTAATTGGCGTTTCTAAATTGATTGTTCCGTCCTCATTTCGATTGATTGCTCCAAAAAGATGTTCCATTTGAGATATTTTTCCAGTATCCCAATCTTTTTTTTCTATTTTTCTCATCAAATTTTCCACATATTGTTCAAGAGCCACAGCACCATATCCAATTGTTTCTAATGAAATAACTCCTGGCATAGGAGACAAAGCAAGCATAGCACCTTTGCCTAAAGTAGAACCAATACTAAGGGCTATTTCTGTATAAGACATTTCTGTTTCCTTTTTTGCTTTGTTGGCTTCTATTGCTGCTTTCATGGCTTTCTTCATATCTTCTCTTTTTTTTTTAAAAATTTCCTGTTTCTTTTCACGTAATTCTTTACGAATATCATCTTTAGATTTTATATCATCGTTTTGACATACTAATCTAACATCGATTAAGTCAGGACACGTACCACGCGCCTTCATAACATTAAATTGGAACATAGCGGCTTTTAATGCAAACCCTGCTATATAGATGCCACTAATTGAGATAATTGCCGCCGCCGCATACGCACTAGCAGCAACTGTCGCAGCTATTGGGACGACAGACTTGGCGACGGCTAATTTCCCAGTTGCGACCATGATGTAATTTCCAGCACTGTTCGTCGTCACAGCAGCAAGCCCGTTGGTTGCCGCATTTGTTCCCATCATCACCGTTCCCCCGCCTGTTCCAGATAAAATTCCCATACCAGCAGAAAAAAAACTTGATATACTTGATACACAACCCATGACTGCACCAGCCATCCCTGGCACTGCCCAAAGTCCAACCACTATTAAAATACCAATTCCAATGACGATTCCAATTGTTTTTGGACTACTCCAATCAATGCTATTAGTATCTGCTTTTCTAGCTTCCATTAATTCACAATAATGTCCCCAATCACTTATAGATTTACCCCAATTATCTTGACTATGATTTTTCCAGAATGATTCATCTAGATCATCTAATTTACATTCAAAAATATGGTCTTGAAAAAAAGCAGACATATCTGTTGCTAAATTTTCCATCAAATCTACGGCATCAATATGTTTTTTAGGGGAACCATTGTTAGCTTTACCACCAATATCGATACCACCTCCTTCCTTTTTCCACCAATTTGTCCACCTAGTTTCTACTCTATCTTTCATCCATTTTTTTAAATATTTACCTTCTTTTCTTTCCTCTTTTGTGCCTTCTTCATACAATACATACCATAAACTATGTATATCTGTCTTGTTGTTATTATAACCTTTGATCTGGTTTTCATTAAGTTTTACAAAATAACTTACAGTTAATGAAACCATGTATCGACCAAATCCACATGCTTCATTACAATTATCATCATTTGCTGCTTTTTCATGTACTTTATTCATAAAATTATTATATCCTGCTTCATCAATTTTGTCAGATTGCATAGCATCAGCCATAATAGATTTTTTAAATTCTGAATCTTTGTTTATATGTTCCATATATTTATTTTTTTCTTCTGTTCCCCATACAGATTCATATAAATCTAAAGGCCAATAAACTGACTGTCTACATGCGTCCCATAATTTAAGAGTCGCTGGGTTTAAATCGGTAACCCCTTCAGAAACACTATTTACTACACCAGTTCCATCTCTTACCGATTTTTCAATGTATTCAAGTTTACATATACGAGTTCTCCATTCTTTTAATTTTTTTAATATTATAAATAATACTGTTGGAGAACGAATTAATATAAATAATAATTGAATACCAATATTTTTTAATGCGGTCATTATTTCTATTCCTAATGAAAATAAAGCACTACCGACCATTCCAACAGCACTCATTGCTTTTTTAATGCCCCTCCACCACCATGATGTTTCTGTAAAATATTTATTTAATCCTGATAATGATTCTTTTGCTAAATTACTTATATCTTTTAATTTACCTTCTACAATTCCATACGCAATTTCATTATCATATAATTGTAAAATAGTTTCTTTTTTGGTAGGATATTTTCTTCCAACAATTCTTAATCTAACTGGATCTGTTGGTGCATTCATTATAGAATTTACTTTTTCATTCATGGGTTTAAGTTTTTCTTCTAACATTTTAGAATAATGATGGTCACCACTATTTTTATCAATTTGTCCATATTGTGTCCATTTACCAACTAAAGAACTTGTTGTTTTCCATTTTGATTCACTAGATGTAAAATCGGACCAATGTCCTCTTGTCATAAAATTGTCATAAATAAATTCTATAAATAAATCTCCTGCTATTTTATACATATCATTTGGTATCTTAGATGATTCCGATTGATTTTTAAATGTTTTTTTTAAATCATCTATTTGTTCTCTAATAGGTCCTAATAATCCATCATTTAATTCTTTCATTCCATGTTCAAATGCTGTTTGTTTTTCTTCACTATGTAATTCTGAAGTATGTGGATTTTTGGAATTATTTCGTAAAATACTTAACATTTGATTGGCTTTCAAATCCGAAAAACAACCTAATTCATTAATTTGACAACTTGGACCACCTTGGAGTGGACTTAAATATTCACAATCTGGTTGAACATCAGTTTTCCACATTTTTTCTGTTTGGCATGAATCTTTATCACATGGTTCAATAAGAAATTCGATAGTGAGTGGAAATTCATTTATATCTATACTTTCTAGTAATTTATCATTATCCATTCTAATACCGAAAAAATTATTAAAATCATTTGCATAACTTTGTGGTATAATAGCGGTATATTTTTCTTCATTTAATAATCGTCTTGTTTCTAATTCAGGTAGTTGTTCATATGCCTCGCCTCTCCAAACTTCATCAATAGTTCCTTCTTTATAAATAATAGGAATAGTTTCTATTGTATTTTTCTTTGTAGTAGTTTTACAATACAAACATAAGGCGGATAATAAAATATCTTCTTGGATTTGTTTATTATCCATATACCAATGTGGAATATCGGCAAAAGAAGGTTTTTTGTTATAATTTTGTAATAATTTGTATTTTGAATGACCTCTTTTCCAATCTAATCCAGGTTTATATTTATAATCTATTTCAGAAAATAATTCCCATTTTTTATCAGTTCCATCGTAATTAGGTATTCCAAAATTAATTTTATCTTCAATAATACTACAACCATTATATGGAATATCTAGGTCACAGTTTTGTATATCACATTTTGCACCTTGATAGTTCCATTTATCCCACACATGATCATGAGAATATATTGAACTATGTGTATCTTCATCTAATATTGCTGTTATTCTATGATCTTCGTTAGTTTTATTTTTCCATTGTGTTTCTTGTCCTTGTCGTGTATTGTCCACATAATGTATTTTCTTTTCTATAATATAGTTTACATCATAAAACATTTTTTCTAATAATTTAATATGAGATATGTTCCATTCTTTTACAGTATATCCCCTATTTAGTTGTTCTAAATATTTTTCTTTCGCTTTTTCTTTTTTATATTGTGTCATTGTTAAAGAGGTTGTTGTGTCATAAATATTAATGTTATTAATATTATTAATCTTTATATCAAGTATGTCTATTTTAAATTTACAATAATCTATAAAATTATTATCCTTTTCTCTTCTTTTTTTTATATTTTTAATTATGTTATCGTTATTGTCCTCCTTTGTATAAAAATCTAATCTATCCTGTTCCAAAATAGAATTATTTTTGGAAAAGTATCCCTTTTTCCAATTATTATCCATTATTATATATTCTATTTCTTCCTCTCTTTTTTTGTCATGAATCATTTGAGAACTTTTAGTTTTATTTACTATTTCAACAAATTTAGCATAATCTTCATCTAATATTTTGACTAATTTTTTAAAATATGAGTTTTCGCAAGGTATTTGTTTAATAATATCTATTATTGTTAATATTGATTTTTCTTCTACTGGAACATCCCATGTGTCTCTTTTGCCGCTTTTCTGCAGCTCAATGCTACTGGTAAATGTAACTTTTAGTGGGTTTTTTTCTATAGTTATTTTACCATTTTGAAATTGTGGTTCATCGGAACGATTTACAATACTAAATGTGATTGAGGATTGGCTTTGTGTCACAGAGACAATAATGCCTTCACATTCTTTATTAACAATAAAATAGTCGATTATTTCTTGTATAGTTTTTTTTGTAATCTCTATCATCTTGTCTGTAGGCAATGATATGGATGGGATTCCAGATTCATGTAATATATTTTGATATATATATCCTTTATTCCATTCATTTGGTATATCACCACCATCCTCCTCAATTGGTTTCCAATCCGTAAATGAACTCTGGTTACCCGTAAATTCTGAATTACAATTATTTCCAGTCCATTCATCAAAATATTCTTTTCTACATATAAATGGTTTATCTGGTGTCTTGAGATATCCGGATGGTTCTTTTGATTTTAAGTTATATTTCTCTAAAAATAGTTCATTATTTTTAACTAATTTTTCGTATTGCCGTTTATAATACTCTCCATTACTTTGTACAATGTCTTCTCTCTTCTTATAAATGACATTTTCGTAATATTTAACTAAGTCTAATAGATTCTTACAAAATAATTTAGTTAAAACTGATACATCTTTCTCTTCTCTATAACTTTTATGTAATTCATCACTTTTTTTAGTTCTCATTTCATTAATAGTATTTAATGAATCATCATTATTAGGTAGCTCATTATAATGTTTATTTGTAATCGGATCTTTTGGCATAAATAACTGATTACCATTTAACATATTAAAACACGATTTAAAATGATTATTTATTTCTAAATTAATTAAGTTAGATAGTTCTTCCTCTTCTCCTTGCTCTATTTTAGCATCCTCGTCGAGATTGACTTTAAACTTTGTTATAAGACTATCTAAATTGATTTGTTTGTATTTAGTAAAAATTGTATTAATATTAAATCCACACAAAAAATAATATTTAATATATAATTTTATCTCTCTTTCATTTTCTTCTAAATCTGTATTTTCTTCGAATTTGGGGAAGAATGCATTAAAAAATTTAATTTTGAAAGTTGTTATTGATTTTTGGACGGGAGTAGATCTGTGTGGATTTTGATTCAGATTTGCGCTTTGGACTGCTTTATTGAAAAACGTTGTAATGAGTGACTTCTCAGCACTCTTCAGTTTCTTAGGCACGAAGACACTGTTCAGGTTCGCGCCATATTGTTTTTTTTGTATATCTCTTAGATTTATATCAACATAATGTTTGAACCAATTTGTTATATTTGATGTATTTTTTGTTTTATATTGAGCCTTATCGGCGGATATGTAATCCCTGCTACACTTACATATTTCTATATCAAGTCGATTAATCCAATATGTTTTTTCTATTTTAGCATGTTCATCAAATAACATATTTAATCGATGTTTTTCTTTAAATTCTCTCTCCTCCTCTCTAATTTTATCATAGGCTTCTTTTTCAGCAGATATAGTTGTTGTATACTCGACTTTGCTTTTCGCATCATCTTTATCTGGTTTATTATTTATAAATATTTCTCTTTCTATACGAATATTTTTTTTTAATTTATTTAAATATATAGGTGCTGCTAATGTTCGTGTATTTCCACTATTAGCATTAGCAAAAAAAGAAGTATATACATCTTTTCCACCAAAATATAATGCTCCAAGAATGATACCTCCTAGAATCAATGCTGGCATCATAGCAACTAATCCCCCAGTTAGTGTCAATGCACCAGCAAAAGCAGCAGCTGAAGCACCTAATGATGCGGCCATTGAACTTAATGCACCTGCCGCACCAACTACTCCAGATATATTAGTAACCCATCTTGTGAAAGATTGGAAATAACTTTCAGGACCTTCATCTCCTTCTGCTGCTGCTTCTTTCTTAATAGCATCCTCATCTTGAATTTCTTTAACATATTTATGTTTATTACTATCAGCATGCATTATTAATCCAGCACCTAATGCTGCTGACCCAGCAGCAAATAATTTTAAATTAGATTTTAAATTATCTTTCGCATTTTTTTGTTTTTTCTCATGTTCCTTTTCTAATTTTTTTATAATAGATTCTATATTTTTTAATTGATTTCGTTCGCCAACATTAAATACATAATTTTCATGTTCATATTTATTATTAAAAGAATATTTGTTCACAATATATTGAACTACATTTTTACATTTGGTTTTTACTGTTAATTTTTTATCATTCGGATCTATAATTGATAATTCACTACAAACTGTATCATTTTTCTGTTTAGAGTGTTTTCCCTTACATTCAGGTCTGTCTCCATTTATTTCAAAACCGTCCATAATCATAATATTTAATAAGGATTTCAAATATATATTTTGCTCAAAATTATCAAATATATCATACTCATGTTCAGATATAGCACTAAGTTCCATTCCTTCTTCTTTTCCAGTATTAGTATTTCCGATCCATTTTCTAATATTAGCTTTATCATCATTATTAAATGAATACAATCTCATCCAATTGTACACAATATTTTTTCTCATATCAGGAAAATTCTTCCAACAATCACTTTTAATTATACGATACACTATATTTAATGCATCGTCAGCCTCTCCTTCCACCTTCATAAATAGTTTTTTACCTTTATTATTAAATAATTTTTCTTCATCCTTAGTTTTAAAATTTTGTTTATTATCACCTATACAAATCCAAGAAATTAATTCTTCCATTTCTCGCAACGAAACATCTTCTTGAGTTCCACCTTGACCACCATTTAATTTATTAGAAACTTCAGAACTATGTTTTTTCCAATAATCATTATAATAAGGCGTTTGCTTATTTTCTTCTTCTAATTCCATCGTTAAAAAATCATTATTGGCGTACATGCCTCGGGCGTCTGCCTTTGTATTATCAATTTTTATTGGATTTGTTAATCCACCAGTCATTTTAAATAATAATTCAAGTTGTTTGACAGAATTATTAAATGGATTTTTTCCTTTTATATTAAGTTGAGTTGATAATAAATTATAAGTAGTATTATACAAATTCTTTTGTTTTTTTAACATATTAAACCATCTATCTTTTAATGTTTCTTCACCATTATTTCTTTTTTTTAATTCTAATTTATATCCTGAATTTGGAGAAAAAAATCTGATTAATCCATCACCAAACATATTTTCATTATTACGAGGTAATCCATAATTGTACCAATTTCCTCCTTTAATATAATATTTGTGAACCATACCATAAATTTTATTTTTAAATGATTTTCCTTTTCCCCTACTTAGTATATTGCCTTGACTGCGCTTGCTTTTGATAGTATAAGTAATATTAGTGCATGGGTTACATATTTTTTTTAATTCTTTTACATTAAATTTATATGGATTGTAAATATCTAATTTATTATAATATATATCTTTTAAATGCATATCTTTTAAATTTCGCATCATTTTTAATGACTCATATTTACCATTATTTTTAGGTTTAAAATAACGTTTTATTTTATCTATTTTTCTTTTTAATTCCTCTGCTTCAACCACTTCAGACCCAATTTTTATTAAAAACATAGAAAACATTTTTAAATCTACAAAAAAATAATTCATTGGATATCGTCTATATTTCATTATATCTTTTATACTTTCTTCATTATATTCTATTTTATTTTTTAAAAATGATTCCATTTCATAATATCCAGCACGTCTCATTTTTTGTTCTTTTAATACTTGATTTAATTGCCAATAAGAATAATATCCTAAGCCAGCAGAACCTAATCCACTGAGAACTGAACCAGAATTTCCAGATTCTCCAAATGATTTTAATGATGTAAATAAAGATTTTGCAGGTTCTATTTTTTCAGCAGCAGCAGCGGCCCCACCCGTTTGACCTTCTTCAACGCTTTCTTTATCATTTTTATAAATATCAGATACATTTGTAAAATAATCTATATTTTCTTTATAAATACTTTCATCTATTTCTTCGTTTTCTTTTTCTATTTTCTCCCAAGAAGAAAAGGCATTTACTTCATCTTCAGTTAGTTCATCTTTGTGAAGATTTTCAATTTGTAATTGCATGATAGCTTCTTCATTCTCTGTATTTCGTTGATCTATCATTATAGTGTTTAATTCTTTCCAACCACTTTCTTTAAAAGAATGGAATATTCTATCAGATGTTCTGTTTATTGTATTAGTCTCATGAACCCAAATATCTTCTCCATTTTGATAATATACATTAATATCAATTGTGTTTATTTCTCTTAAAAATATTTTTTCTCCTTCTTTTCCAAATTTATTATCACACCCAGACTCACCTGTAATAGATAACATTTGTTTTATATCTTTATTTGTTAAAGAATTTAATTTTGAGAATCTAGTATTATCTTCTTTCTGTTTTTTATTAAATTCTATCATACTTTCAATATACGAATGTAATGACCTTATTAATAATCTATTTTTAATATAATTAGTATAATGATCATTTTTAATAGATAATATATCACTATCATTTACAACTTTATTTTTTTCAAATTTAGTTTTTAAAATAGTATCTCTTACATCATTAATATCTTTTAAACATGACGTACATACTGGTTCTTTAGGTGGTTCTATTAATAATTCATTATTAATTTTAAATACTGTGGCCATTTTTTCTTTAATATCGGGTGTTCCAGTTAATTTTCTAGGTACTTTGTATAATTTAAATATTTTTTCTAATTTATTTGATTTAATAAATATATTTACCGTTATTGTACTTTGATTTTTTTTTTGTTTCACAAGTGGTTTTTGTTTGTATATATTCAATAATAATTTCATTTTATTGTGTGTATTCGTCATATGTGTTTGTAAATTATTTAAGTATTTTTCTTTTCTATGATGACTATAATTTACTCCAGGAATAACTTGTTTTCCATCTCTATCAAAAGACCACATCCATTTTGTATTAAAAGAATCCCATATTTTATGTTTACAATTTTTAAAAATACACATATTTTTTAATCGACCTCGTCCAAAAATCATAAAATTATTTTGTATAAAATATAAATGTTTATTAATACAATCTAATGTTTGATGTTCTTTGCATAATGTATTTTTGAATAGTTGCTCCTGATTTGGTAAAACATCATATTGATTCCATGATAAATCACCTTTACATTTATTATTACATCCTTCAAAATATTGACATACATATTTATCCTTGCTTGCTGTCCTATCTTTTAATTTAGAAACAGAAAAACGTACACCTTCATTTTCAATTAATTCTCCATCAGGTACTTCAGACCTTTTTTTTTTAATCTCTCCTGTATTAATATTTTGATAATATGGTTGTCCTTCATTTATATTTCCTTTTGCAACCCAATTTGATCCATTCCATCCAGAAGCATTTTCATTAAATAAAGAATCATTATTTGTCTTTTTAATTATTTCTTCTAACTGTGTATATGTTGGTGTTATTACTTTAATTCCATCTATTAAATTTGCTTCATCTTTATATTTCTCTCTCCCCTTATAAATATTATAATCATGTTCACATTTAGTCTCTGATGCCCCTCCCTTTAAAGTAGGGGTCTCGATTTCTTTAATAGATGTTAATTTGATATTTACTTCATATTTAATAATTTCATCAATAGTCTCTATTATTTTATCTAATTCTAAAACATAAAATCGTTTTAGACTATGATTTTCAATGTATGTATTTTCGTTTGTGGCATCCGCATTATACCATTCAATTATATCCTTTATATTATCACTACCTTCTAAAAGAAAATTCTCTGTTGTTAATTGTAGGAATGTTGTTTTTATATGATTTAAAATATTATCCATCTCATCGCGTGTTTTTAATAGTCCAGTATATTTTTTATATTTTATATTTTCATAAAATGTTCTTTGAATTTCATCAAAATATTTATTAATAACATTTATAACAATATTTTCACCATATTCAAATGAATTACATATATTTATATCATCTTTTTTCGTACATTGTTTAGTTAAATATTCTTTTATTTTACTACTCTGTTCTCCATTATAAAAATCTCCATAATCTTGAGTTATTGTAATTTTGTCTAATGTTTCTATAGAACGAGTTTTTTCACATTCTTCTATACGTTTTTCTTTTTGTACTTCGATATTATATGAAGCTTCATATTTCTCTTTAGTCAAATAAAATAATTCTTTTATAGCCTTATATTTATCTTTTATCGTTTTTATACGGGTTTTTAATTCTTTATCATCATTTAGTATTTGTTTTATTATTATACTCGCTGTGTTATTTCTATCTTCGTTCCGTTGGCGTGGGGTGGAACCGCCTTTTATAATTTTTTTCTTCTTTTTTCGACCACCTCTACTAACTCTTCTTCCTCCTCCCTCGGCAGCAGCCCCATCGGCCGCAGCAGGAGGGGCAGCAGCCCCCTCTGCAGCAGCAGCCCCATCGGCCGCAGC
>Ga0209634_1000289_pt1 | contig 38479 bp, 22 predicted proteins | sample LinPmetageLP40_FD_184043 | JGI IMG/M metagenome (GOLD analysis project Ga0209634, IMG submission 184043) | Marine viral communities from the Pacific Ocean - LP-40 (SPAdes) (version 2) | ecosystem: Environmental > Aquatic > Marine > Oceanic | place: Pacific Ocean | collected 2010-08-26 | reverse complement strand
GAGCATCATTATCATTATAATATAAAGATAATGATGCTCCACACACACCTTTATATTTAGGGGGAGAAGGATGAAAATTTATACAACCTTTGTTTATTATTCTTTCATCTTTTATTATATATGGATTTAAAAAACTAATATAAAAATCAACTTCATCATTATAATCATCTCTTTTATAAACATTATTTTGATCATATATTTTTATTATAATAAAATTTTTTTTACAAAATAATATAAATTCTTCTACATTTTTACATCTATTATGTGATAAAAATATAATAATATTCATATTTTTATTATATATTATATTAAATTAAATTATATTTCTATAACTTACGAATATTAATTAATCATTAAAAAATAATTTAATTAATTTACATACTTGAATTATATCTTCATCTTTAATAGTAATAAACGATGGTAAAAATAAACCATTATTACTAACATAATTGCTATTTACAAATGTGTTTTTATTATAATACATATTAGTTTTATTTATTTCACTGTAAACTGGTCTAGTTGATATTTTATGGTTTTTTAAAAAATTAACTAATTTTTCTCTTTTATCTGTAAAAATATCCACAAACCAAGGTATCCATTCATCATTAATTGGAGAACGCATCTCAACTACATTTTTTAAATTATTATAATATAAATCAAATATCTCTCTCATTCGTTTTACCCTATAATCCATTTTTTTCATTTGTTCTATACCTATAATAGCTTGTAAATCAGTAAATTTTAAATTAAGTCCAAATACTTCAAAATTATCTTTACCACTTTCTTTTCTTCCAAAATTTTTAATCATTCTCATTTTTCTAGCTAATAGTTTATTATCAGTTACACAAAACCCACCCTGACCAGTGCTTATAATTTTTGGAGAACTAAGTGAAAAACAACCAATATCACCAAATGTTCCTATATTTTTACCATTAATTCTACAACCTAGAGACTGAGCACTATCTTCAATAAAATAATAATTATTTTCACTACAAAATTCTACCAATTTATTCATATCTTTATAACGATTATTTAATGAAACATGTATTATCGCTTTTGTTTTTGAAGTAATATTTTCTTTTATTGTTTCTAAATTTAAAGTAAAAGTATCGCTATCTACATCTACAATAATTGGTTTTAATTTCAACATTTTTATTGCATTAACAGTTGCAATCATGGTGTAATTAGGAACAATAACTTCATCATTTATATCTAGATCTAGTGCCATTAAACTTAATATAATAGCACATGTTCCACTAGTAGTCATTATACATTCTTTACAATTCAAATATTTACAAATCATTTCTTCTAATTCAGTTGTTTTCTTAAATTCTGTAATAAAACTATCTTCTAACATATATTTATATGTAGCTTCTGCTTCTTCTTTTCCAAATGTTGGACGATGTTGCATGATATTTTTCATTTTATACCAATTCATCATTTCATTCAAATTACTATCTATATGAGCACATTGATAATACTTTCCAATTAACATCAATGTTGGTTTTCTATTTCTCTGCATATCTCTAGGATTTGTTTTTTTCAGGTCTGAATTATTTATATATTCTATATAATCATCATATAACATAATACGAAAATCTAATGATATTCTTAGTTTATCTTCTAGATTCGATTTGTTATAATGTGTGCACATGTTTCCATTAAAATAAAATAATTCACCTTCTTGTAAATGTATGCTTTTAAAATCTTTTTTATCTGGTTCCGATTCTATATAAATTGAATTAGTATTTTTCATTTCAGTAATTGGGATTAAAAAATTCTTTTCACCAATAGGATGATTACTTAGGTGGTCCGAATCCTTATGTAGAGGAATTGTAACACTTTTGTGAAATTGAAAACGAATACTAGGAAACGATTGAAATATAATATATTTTTCATTTGGAAAAAATTCATTGTAAATATCTTTAATAAATCTGCAATATAATTTTTTAAATGTATCATTTTCTTTGATATTATTATAAAATTTAATATGAAGATCTGTATCAATTTCATTCAATCCCCCTAATTCTAATTTATTTTGATAATAAATATAATCTTTTGATTGTAAATGTAACATATTAAGATTGTTTTCATTATATAATTTTTTAAAAAAATTAATGAAAGGATGTGATTCAATATTGTAAGTGAATATTTTATGGTCTCCCCATGTTTTTTTATGTTTGAACATTTTTATATAATAAAATATTAAAATTTAATATTTTATCTGTATATATAATAATAATAATATAATGATAATTCCAATATTAACTCCTATAAATTCAAAAGATCTGGACAAAAATAATACAGGATTAGGTAACGTATTATTTGAAATATTTTCAGCATACGGTTTGTCGAAAAAATATAAACATACATTTAATAATTATTATTTAATTGAATTAATTGTTTTAATTAGATAATTTATCATTAAATAATCATAGTAAAACAATATTTAGAAATTTAAAATTATATACACCATTGGAAGAAATAAATATGAATAAACAGATTACTATAAATGAGTAACAAAATTATTATTCATTATATGATAAAAATATTATAAATCTAATAAAAAAATATGATGATAAATACTGCATTTCATTACAAGGATATCTACAATCGCATATATATTTTGATGATTATTATGGAGAAATTGTAAATTTAAGTAAACCGGATGATAAAAGTTTAGAATATATTAAACAAAAATATCCTCATCTGTTCGATAAAAATAATATTAACATTAGTATTCATACCAGATTCAATTGGGTGGGGTAATATATCATATAATTTAGATTATTACTACGAAGCTATTGAATATATTAAAAATAAAAATAAAAATAAAAATAAAAATATAATTATTAATGTTTTTTCAGATAAGATCAAAAAAGCGGAAAGTTCTTTTCATTTCAAGGATACAACCATTTTTTTTAAAAAAAATATTGACTATATTGATTTATGGTCAATGAGTTTATGTACCCATAATATACTAAGTAATTCTACTTTATCTTGGTGGGGTGCATATATAAATATTAATAAAGATAAAATAGTTATATACCCTGAAGATATTTTAAGGTTACTAAATGCTACCATTCACGATAAACCTATGTTACCAGAAAGAAAAAAACAACATTATAAACCAGAATGGGTCCCATTAAAAACTAAAAATGTTATTTTTCAATAATTAATCTAATTATTAATATTCATTTATAGAATAAATATATATTATTATTTTAATTTTAAATATACTATATTATTTGTATTATATACTCGTTCCACTGACGTCTTATTGTTTAGGATTTTTATGGAAAATTAATGCTTTACCTGAAACTTTAGAATATGAAGACTCAGATTATGATAAAGTAAAAGGGAAATTATGGAAAAAGACTATGAAATTTTTGAATGATGATGATTCAGCTAGATTTAAACAATTGATGAAATTTTATAAGGAAAATAATCCAAGTAAAGCAACTAAAACTGAAATTAATAAAATTTTAAATAATATAGGTCCTGGTAAAAAATATAAAACATATGAAGAATTAAAGGAAAGACTTTTACAAAAATATAAAATAACAGATTATACATAGTAAATAAAATGGCAATTATGTTTTAATGTAAATTATAATATATATATATTATATATATTATATATGAATAAAAAAGAAACTAATAATAATTTTAGATTTTATTTAGCACTTTTACTAGTAATTATTTTAATTGGTTTAGGATTATATAATTTTACAGATTTATTTAAAAAAAATAATATGTTAGGTGGTGCTGTTAATCCAATACATAAAACTTTGGATACAGCTCTATTAAATAAAGTAACTATATGTAATAATATGTTAAATGAAATAATATAAAAAAAACATAAGTATATTAATAAATTTTATTAATATACTTATAAATCAATTAGGTTTTTATTTCTGTAATATCTATATTACTCTGTTGAACTAATCTTGAACTACCTAATAATTCTTCTAATTTATCTTTAATTATATCTGGGATATTTCCAGTTACTCTATCTAAACAAACGGTTATTTGTAAGTTTCCTAAATTATAATCACCCGTAATCTCAAAAATATCTTTCAGGTCGTCTATATTTTTTATTTTTTCAACAACACTATGATGAACAAAAACTTGATTATTTGAAGGTCTGTTTCCAATAAATAGTTGATGTAAAAAATTGGTTGAATGTGAAGCAGCTAAATTGTCTATACTATTATACCTCACATCTTCAAAATTACAGAGTGCATTACCTACATTAGGTCCTTTATCATTACCTATTCGATCTGCTGTCGGACCTCCAGCGCAATCACCATACAGTCGTCGATTTATATTTATATATCCCGTCCTTTTTTTATATTTTGGGCCTTCAACGTCCCCACAATATTTTGTATCAGGAATTATTCCCGCTCTTCCTGGTTTGCAGTTATGACCTGCATTTGGTTTAATTTTTGGGTTGAGACCAAAACATCGGCGAGGGGATTGGCAATCACATATTTTTAATTTAACGTAACGTCCTCTTATAGTTGGTGGTAAGTCTTTTTCTGTATAATTAGTTACTTTACTTTTTGTAACAGTTCCACTATTATTATTTCTTTCATAAATTGTTACTTCGTCCGATTTAAATTCATTACTCAAAAATGGTGGTAATAATAAGTTAGACTTTCCTGGGGCTGATTGAGGAACTTCTTCATATTTTAATCCTAACGATTTTAAGTCTTCATTATATGATTCATATAGTTGCGAATTAGTTTGGACCATTTGGAACTTAAAAAAATTATCTAATCTTATAGAATTCAATTGTTCATTTATAAATAATCCATTATCTTCAAGAAATTGTATATCATTGCTACTATTATCTAGATTAATATAATCTGTTGGATTATATCTCGTTAAAGAACCAGTCTTAAAATTAAAAGTTCCCATATTATTTGTGTGAACTTTAGGATATAAGTTTTGTGTAAATAAAGATCTAAACATAAATTGAAGTTCATATTTTGTTGGATAATCTCCTATTTGAGAAGTGAAGTCAGGTAAACCTGTTCTTAAATACGGCTTATCAGAATGAAATTTTTCATTTTCATCGATAATAAATTGCTTAATTTGACGTGCACAATTCTTATCGCAAAAATTCTCATTTTTGGATAATTCATACGGTTCTGGTCGACATTTACCAATTGGAAGAGGTGGATGTGAAGGACATACCTTATCATAATATTTAAATCCTCTTGGACTGAACATTAACAGTTTGATTAAGTATAATTTTGCACGTTTTTTTTGTATAGTAGGAGGTGCATTACTATAATCGAAATAACTATAAAAAGAAGACTTACTTGATTCTCTGATTATTACTTTTTCGATATCACCAGATGATTGTAATATAGGAAGAGCTAACTTAAATAAATCTAAATTATCACTAGGATATACTCCATTTATTTTAGGACGCTGTGCCAAAGAATTTATAAATTCTTTGTTAAATTTTTGGTCATGAAGAAAAACATCATCATATTTATCTTCATCAGGATGCAACTTCATAACCCTTATAATATAAGGGTCACTTGTCACTTGTTTTAATTTAATTACACCTTCTCTGGGAAATGTTAATATTCTATTAGGATCATTAGTATTAATTTTATTTATCATAGCATTTATAATTTGAATATTAAATTTTTGCATTACTCCACTATATTTTTTTTCTTCTATATCTGAAAACAATTCATTATGAAAAATTTCACAAATACTACTATCTTGGTCTACATCAATTTTATCACAAAAGTCATTTATATTCATATTAATTATTTGTGTTGTTCCTGTTGTTGTTCCTGGTGTTGTTCCTTGTTGTGGATATTTTCTTAGTATAAAATCTTTAAATTCTCTACTTCTTTTTTTAATTTCTATTTTAAATTCTTGTAATGTAATATTTGATTGATTACTCTCAATAAATGTTTTAAAATGAATGTCTCTAAAAATACATTCTACATTATGTTCATTTAATACAAAATAATTTATAAGTAGTTTGTTTTTAATTTCTCTATCAAATGAATCCCATAAACTATTAAATTCAGTTTGTGAATTAGCAAAGTTTCTTTTTTTAAAATCATTTTCAATTAAATCCCTAATAGGTATATTAGGATTAGGGGGCATGGTAGAACAATTAGAACCGTGTTCTAGATGTGCTCTGTTTAAAAATCGTTCAAACCACTCAGTATCTGCTTGCATTATTGTAGCTTGGGTTGTTTTCATATAATGATAAAATTGAAATATGATATTATCTGTTTTGAAATTTAAATTTATATCACTTGGATTAAATTTAAGTGATTCAAAATTAGCGGGTAAATCCATGGTTGTAATTGTGTCTTTATTACCGCTTATTTTTTTACATAATTTTGATATTATTCTGTTGTTAAATTTACGCTCTACTTCTTTTTCATCTGGATTACTAAACCAAAAATTTTTTTGGGGTTCCCATATATCAAAATCTTTAGGGTCGTATATACCCATTGATGGAAGCAAATAATTTTTACAATAATAATTTTTTAATATATCAAATTCTAAAGGATTTGTTGATTTTAATTCGGATTCTTCAAATAACAGTGTAATAAAATCTAATGTTGGACCCAGTATTTCTAATTGAGAAGAGGTAGAAGTCGGAATACTACCTAATTGTCCGGTATTACCAGTAAACCATTGTTTTAACCATTGCATAGATGACACTATAGCTCGTATTGGACCTGCCGAATATGATATCCAGGGATTTACATATTTTTTTTGAATACTTTTTATTCCGTCAGTAATATTTTTTATTACTGGTGTGCCTATCAATTTTAAAAATTCATTTGTCTTTTCACTATAATTAATTTCTTTTTTAATATTTGTAAATATACTGTCCAAATTTATGTTTTGATGTATAATATTAGAGTTTTTTTTTATTTTATTAATAATATAAGCTTGCATACTATAATCACCAAATATAAGGTTAGAGTTCTCAAATTCAAAACATTTTTTTAATACTAATGCTTCAAACTCTGCTCTTTTACTATCAGATATAGTGCTAAATTTAGGTGTTTTAGCAGGTTTAATTGAAAAGCTTGTATTAAACCCTAATGTTGTAGGTGTATCAGGTAATTCTATAGTATTTCCATTAATTATAACGTCAACCACAACTAATCTATTACCTGGTAAATTATCTAATATTACTTTATTTGATGTTTCTGCTAAAGCATCTAAAAATTCTTGATTAACAGTAATCTGTGTAGAAGTAGTGTCAGTTACAGTTTGACTTATAGTTTGAATATTAGGGCTATTATCAATAATCCAAGAAAGTAGTGACTGTGATAATTCTGCCATCTGTACGTTCATTAAAGCTGTATTACTTCCCATACTTTCCCATATTTTAGAAATATCACCATAACCTCTAAAATTTTTTCTTTTAATTATAGCTTGAAAATCTAATTGAGACTCGGATGGTTTCATATCGTCTATTTCTGGTCTTGTTTTTTCTTTATTTAAAGTTTTATATGTATTTGTGTCCCAAAGTTTTGTTAATACCTTTCGAATAATACTACCCGGACCTGTAGTAATCGCTTTTCTATTATCATTACCTTCTGAATGTATAGATTTAAATACTTCTGCTTTTGAACAATTGGGATGGTCGGGTTGTTCAGAACATTCAGGCCAATAAGCAACATCACTAAATTCTTTTGTTCCTATTATATTATATAAATGAATTAATAGTAATTGTCTTTTCATTAGTTCTTCAGTTTTTTCTTTTTTTGTTTGCTCGTTATCTCCTTCTAATAATGCAAAATCTGGATCTATATTTTCACCTATTAAATTTTCTAATGAGTATTCTTTTTGTAACTTATTATCATCATTCACAATATAAATGTCTTTATTATTTAAATTTATCGAAATAATTTTTTGATTTTCATCTTTATATTTGTAAAAATATTGTCCTGAATTTGGATCTTCTTCCAATAACTTATAAGGACTATTTGGATTTTGTGCAACATTTACGTCTAAAGTAAATAATGTATTGTTGTGTATAAAATTTTTACTATTCCCCAGTTGTTGAATCGTTGTTTTTTTACCAAATATCAGTGTATTTAAGTATTCTAATTTATAAGTTAATGCTGTTGTTCTTATAGCTTGTGGTAATTCAGTGTCAATAAAACTATTATTTGCATTAGCTTGAGTAAGCCATTTTTTATGAAATTGTCCATCATCTCCCATTTGAGATAATTTTGCTATTTTATTCTCTGTAACAATATATTTATCAATACTGTCAGTAAGCCAATCATAGTCTGATACTACTTTGGTATGAAGAATTTCACAAAGACCCCCTAATCCAAGACCAATCCCCCAAGGAATATTTTTAACAGCACTACAGATAGGTGGTAAAAACCTTTTCAAGCCATACAATAAGGCTTGTATCACACGTACAGCAGGTATTAATAATGTATTAACTGTAAATGTATAATATCCTAAACCCCCAGAAATAACTTTTAATGTTAAATCAATCATATTTCCTATAGGTAATGTCCATTGTCCCATAGACATCCTATCCCTAACTAAATCTATTTTACCTATTTTATTACAATGTTTTTCGATAAATTTTTTTTTTGCTTTTACATCCGGTAGTTCTGCATCAATATCTCGAAAAAAAAATAAATTTTGTGTGGCTTTGTTGGGACCTGGATTCCAAAATTCTGATAATTTTTTACATTTATCTAAAATTTCATCATTACTTAACTCTTCTTCTTCTTCATCTTCATTTTCAATACTGAATGTATTAATAACTTCAGGTCTTTGTTCTTGTCCTAGACCTTGTTTAAAAGCAAGACTATCAGCTAAATTTGCAAATAATTCTTTTAATTTTTCTTTTAATTGATTAACTTCATCTTCACTTAATGATGTTTGTTCGTCAAGACTTATATCTAACTCTTCTAATTCTTTTTCTAAGTTAATTATTTGTTCTTCAAGTTTTTCCATAATTATTTGTTCTTCGTCTTCTTTTGAAATTTCTTCCTCTTTTTCCTTGATATCCTTTTCATTTCTTTGTTTTTCTTCTGGAGGTCGTTTGATTTCACCTTGAGCTGGTATAGGATTTCTTGGTGGATTTATTGATGAACGACCTTGGGCTTGTGATTGTCCTAAAGATGGATTTATATTAATTGTTTGTCCAGATATATTAGAGTTATTAATTTGATGAATCAATAATTCTAGTCTTTTTAACAAATTAAAATCATTCTTTAGTTTAATAATTTCAAGTGAAATAAATAGGTCAAACTTATCTTGATCTTTATCAAATTCATCTTGTTTTAAAATAAATTTTCTTTGCATGGTATCAGATAAATCTCCTCCAGGCATATTTTTTTCTAAAATTAATTTTATAATACTATGTAATGCAATTATTGCTATATTTATCTCTGTTAATTTACAGTCATCTGGGTTTCGATTTGGGTCACTGCATTTTCTTCTTAAATCTTCTATTTTTTCAATATTAGCCATATAATTTTTTCTTATTTCTCTTTCTTGGTCATTTCCTTTATCTAATCGTTTTAAATCTTCTTCTAAAAGTATATTTAAGTTATCTCTCCAATCTGTTTTTTTTTCGGGAATATCTTGTGGAAATGCCGGGTCTTTAAACCAAATTAAAAATTCATCAGTTGAACTAAATTCTCTTATTGCACCTGGAACACCTGTTTCGGATATAAATATAGGTTTATTTTCTATAATATCATCAAGTGCAGCATCTGGATAACAAAATTGTTGTAGATTTTCACGAGTAGGTTCTAATAATTTAACAACTTTACATTCAAACAAATTTTGCCGATTAAAATTTTCGGTGTATGCTTTAATTCCAAATGTATCTAATAAAATTGCATAAAAATCTTGTTCCCAAAATTTAGTATCATAATTATAGTTAGCATGTTCTAAAATATTCAAAAAATGTTTTTGTTGATTGCTAATTGGATTTACATTATCTAATGTTTCAATCATAATGTAATTAACATTTCTATATTTAAATTTATTACCTACATAAAAATATGTTTTACTTTCAGAAACAGTTTTATCATCTTGACATCCTTTAACTGGGCCTAAACTACACATTGAACCGATATTTTGAATATCTATATTAACTACATTATCATCTATTTTTTTTAAAAAAGTATTTCGTTTAGCTTCATCCGTAAAACTATTATATGAACAACACAAAAATTCATCAAAATCTTCTACCCATTCAATTGTAGGTTGAGTTCTGGTAGGAGTTGAATTTTCTAATATCATTTGATTTAAAAAATTTTTATACATATATTTTACTAAATTATCTCTTAAATTTATCTGTTCAGATTTTTTAGACAAATCACAATAATCAGTATTAGTATTAGTATTAGAAATTATATGTATATATTGTTGTAATTGAGCTTCTAATTGAGTTTTTTGTTGGGCTGAGATTGAATTTTGAGAGCAAAAATAGTCCAACGAACCTGAACTATTAGAACCTGCATCAATATTACATAATTTTTTAATAGTTTTAGGATTAAATATAATTGATGCTGTGGTAAAAAAATTTAATTGGCTTACATCTGGAGGAGATAGATAAGGACCATATATTTTTTCCCATAGTATTTTAAGTATATTAGGGTCATTCAAAATATCTATTTCAGGTAAATTTAGATTTGTTGAAGCACTGTTAATATCTATAGGTGACTCATTAGAGAAAAAAGTATATATAGGACTATTAGGGCTAATAAATTCTTGACTTAAAATATTATTATTTAGTGTTTGTAAAGTTTGTCTTTTTTTTTTTAAAGTAGTTTTAGTATCAGATAATATTTTTTTTAACAATTCTATATGTTGTTGCATTAATTGTTTATTTTCATCAGTCCAATCAGATATTTCAATTGATATTTTTTCGATAAGTTCTTCTAAATCATTATTAAAATTAGTAAGTTCATGACGAATAAATTGTTCATTATCAGGAAAAATTTCAGTTTTTGGGACAGGTATATAAATTAATTTTGTAGTAAGATGTCCGAATGAATCGTAGTATTTAAGGTATTTAGGAACAAAAAACATCTTATCATTATTTTCAGACAAATCATGCAATTGAGTATCAATATCTCTAAAAACTATTTGTTGAGCAAATACAGTGGGTTTAAACGAATTTAATTTATTTTCACCTTTATGCTTTATTTCTAATTCATCTGTTTCTTTAAATTCTATTTTGGAATCAAATTCAACATCATAAACATTGTAATCTATTATCTCATCTAGTTCGAATTCAAAATTTTCATTAAAATTTGGTGAATATACCTGTTGTTCGATTTCAGGATTTATTGACATTGGTTTTATCAGAGGAGGTATATTTGAGGCCTTTATAACTGTTCCAGGTTGTCCTCCTTGTTGCACCATTAATCTATCCACATCTTCAAATGATTCGGGGTCTACATCATAAATATATACATACTCATTTGTATTAGGATCTTTGTATTTAAGTGTTACCTTTTTTTTTGGTGTGACTTTTATAACCTTCCCCGTTTTATTATTTACGTTAACTCTATCACCTATTGAAAGATTATTAGGGTTTCCATCAAGATTTACTAATTCCAGATTTGTTATTATATTTTCATCAGTTTTAAATTTTATAAAATCAAATTCAGGAAGTGTTAAATCAAGTCCCATTTTTTTAAAATTATCTTTTATATTTTCTTCAGTGCAATGTTCTAAATCAAAAATAATATTTTCTTTTGAAAAACTTAAATTACTCCCATTTTTACGATTCTGTTCATTAACCATATGATTTTTAATTTTAATATATTTTGAATATTCTTTCAATAACTTAGCAATATACACATTTTCTTGTTTAATTTCTTGTGATAAATCATTAAAATCTGGACAAGCTTTAGATTTATCGATATTAGGTCCTATTATAAAATCATCAGCGATAATTAAACTTTTTGTTGAACTAATAAGATTACCATATTTAATATGAAATTTTTGTAAAAAATCAAGTTCAAAAATAGTTAATGATTCTAATTCTGGGTTATTATTTGTTAATACTGTATCTATTTGATTAAAAAAGTTAAACTGTTCATCTAAAACAAAAAGATTTCTGATAATATATCCATACGGGTGACTTTGTTCATTTATTATTTTAATAGCATTTATTACTTGTTGTTTATTTAAATTTGTATTACCAGCTTTAGCTATATTTATTTCATTTTCTGTCATTCCCAATATGTTTCTAGCATCATCATATGAAATTTCATTATTTTGTCCAGTGATACTGTCAATTATAGATTCATCTATAATTGGTTCTGAAGCTTTTTTTAATAACAAATAAAAATTTTTTTTTAAATCATATTTTCGTTGTATATCATTAGTAAAAATTTCAAACTCGAAAAATTTGGTTGGACAAAGGTTTTGATTGCTAGAACTTTTATTAAATGTAGATATTGGCTCTTGTTCTGTGCAATGTAAAAATAAGTCATAATCTTTTTTTACTAAAGCTAATTCTAAGGGGTTGTTTTTTATTTCAGGGTCATTAAGTAAATTTTCATAAAGTTCTCTAATATAATGCTTTAGTATACTTCTTTTAATCTGATTATCATAATCAGAATTACCTATATTTGGATTATTATTCTGATCTATTAATAGAACCATATCATCATCAAGGTCATGAGCTACAATTTGTTTTTGATTTTGAGGTAGCCCATCCAGTAATATTTTTCTTTTATGTGTAATAATTTTTTGTTTTCCTGACCATCTGAATCCGAGTTTTTCAGTCACTAATCCTAACAAATTATATATCATTTCCATCGAAATGTAAATATTACTACTACCTAACCAGTATGGTAATGTAATATCTATTGGTCTTAAGTCTTCGTCTGCTTGTTTTGGAATATTTTCCGTATCTTCATTTTTAACATTGATATTTGCACCTATCATATTGTTTTCCAAATTATTATTAATATCCATTTGGTTGTTTGCTAAAACAAAAATTGAACTAAATACTCTAGGTATATTTAAGTCTGTTTCAATATTTTCTTGTTGATTATCCATCATACGATTTATAAAAGATGTTATTGGAGTTGCTAAAAAATTAGAGTGAGTATTAATCCATATTATAGTGTCTAAAAATCTTGAAAAACTTAATTGTTGTATATTTTTTTCAAAAGAATTTTCCATAATAATTTTTTGTGTTCTATAAGATATTTTTCCAAAAAAACTATTTATAAATAATTTAGAGAAAAAATCTACACTTAATGAGAAACAAGTTAAAACTATGTTTGTTATTTTATTATTAACTATTGATTTTAAAATAACATTTTTATTTTTATTTTCATTAAAATATTTTTTAACTAATAAAATAGAGTCATCAACAATTAATACTAATTCAGATTGAAAATAATTTATTATTTTCATACAAAAATTTAAAATTGTTCGTTTTTTTATACCGAGAATATCAGGTTCTTTTTTTTGTGTAGATTCATTTAACATTTTAAAAAATTTTTCCGAAATAGTTTGTTCATTGTTAAAACTAAAAATTAAATCTAATTGATTGTAAAGTTCTTTTACATCTTCTTTATTGTTTTCAATTAAAGTTAAAAATGTTAAAAAGAATGCGTAAAATCCTTGTAGATTAATTTGTTCTCTGTTCAAAATCATAGAAGTAATTCCTTGAATAAACGATGATGCTGCACAAACTCCAAATATACCACCCATAAATCTAGTGATTGTTTGACCCATTTTATTTTTTTTAAAAGCATTTGATATTAATTTAAAAGTTTTTGATTTGTATCTATGACCATATATATTAAATTCTTCATCCATAATCTCATCTATTTCTGGTTTATTTAATTTTTTTTCATAGAGTTCAATTCTTCTATTAATTCTATTCTCAAATAATTCTTTTTTTTTATTTTTTTTTTCTTTATTATAATCTTGTTCTTCTATATGAAACTGACTATTAACAATAGTGGCTAGTATTCCAGAGCTTGTTAAACCAAAAGTTATACCTGAAAAGTTTACTAAATCATTAGATATAATTCCTAAAAATTTTCTTTCATTTGGGTCATCGCTGGGTGTGCCAGACCAAACAAATTCAAATAAGTTATCTTTATATAATCTGTCTAAAATTTTAATAAAACTAGCTGAATTCATAGTTTTAATAACTTTATTTTTTATAGTTTTTTTAAAATATATTGATGCAGATAAATTTTTAGGTTCTTTACCATCATCTAAATACATAAAGTCATCTGTTAGATTTGCTAATTCTTCTCCTGTTGAATAAACAGTTCTTAAAATACCAGTATATCCTATATTATAAGAACAAATATTATTGATACTTATTGCTAAATTTTTAAGACTTGTTTTACTTCTCATTTCACCATCATCTATATTAGGAGAATTAAGAAATGAAGTAAATTGTTTGCTACTGTCATTAGGTGTTTCTATATCTAGAGGTTTGAAGAAATCTCTTATATTTTGAACTGTTTCCTCTGCAAATATATCACTTAATTTATAATTAAAAAGTTCTTGCGTTAATGATTCTTCAATATTACCTGCAAGTCTTCCAGTAGTTTTCATTTTTTCAATAAATGATGACACTTGTTTAGTTATACCCTCATTAAAATTATTAAAATGCTCATCAGGTATATATCTTTTTATAGCCTGTTCTAAAATATTAAATGATTTTTGTGGGTGTTTTTCTTGATCAGTTGCACTAACTGTATCAACTTTAATTTGTATATAATCGTCCCACAAATTTTTTAATTTAGAATTAGATGTAATTAACTTATGGTCTTTTGATGCTATAAACTCTAAAATAGAATTTCTTTCATTTAGAGTTAAAGTGTCTAATTTAGTTTGTAAAAATGCTAAAAATTCCGTCTTAACTTCATCTATCTGGTTTCTAAATTTAGTTAATAAATGTTTAGGGAAAATATCACAAGATTCTAATAACATAATTAGACCATCAACTTTGTAATCATTAAATAAAAATGAAGAATTTGAAATTAAATCAAAAATCCAAGGAGTTGCATTTGCTGAAAAATAAAATTTTAAAGCTTTAGTTCCTAAAATAGTAATAACTTTAAATCCAATAATTTTTAATTTCATTTGTTTTATTCTGTAATTTTTAAGTTTTAGATATTTTTGTTTTTTAAGATAATTAATAATCTTTGAAGTTTCTCTTCGTTGTGAATAATTGTATTTAAAAACTGTTTTGGTTTGTAGAAGAGAATCATAGGTATTTATATTGTTTCTACTTTTAGGTTCATCGTCATTGTCACTAACTATACTTTGTTGAGTTAAAATATTTTTTAATTTATTTAAAATTACATTATTGTTCATGTTTTTAATACCTTTTTCTATATTTTCATCTATATAAATTTCTTCTATATCAATTGATTTTAAATTTTTATTTGTCTCGTTTATAAAATTTTCTATTTCATTTAGATTATTATCTAAATCATCTATATCTATTTGATAATTTTCAAAATTTATATCTTTATTATAATTATCAAAATCAGAATTCATTTTAAGACTTTCAGCCATAATTATATATAATATTAATTGATATATTTATTTTAAAGTTTTTTACTAGGAATAAATTGAAATAAAATATATATATATATATCATAAAGTAATGGATACAGATTTGATGAATAATTATTTTAATCTAGAATTATTTGAAGAAATTTGTCAATTATATAAAAATGGTCAATTTTATCAAGCTCATGGTGAAATAGAAGGTGCTTTAGTCTCATATACAGCTTGCGCATCTATAATACATACACTCAAAAATTTTAACACTAAGACTCTAGGATTAGCAGATGGAACACAAGTTTTAAGAATAGCAAGTCCTCAAGCAGAATATATACGCCGCGTAGAAAGTGATGTAGGACCTATACGTCGCGCAGCAAGTGATGTAGGACCTATACGTCGCGCAGCAAGTGAAGGACAAGTTTTAGATCCAGAACGACATAGAGAACCTCTAGTTGAAGAACTTCAAACTGAATCTACAGCTATAAATTGTGTAGAGTTTGATTGCACCGATGTTGTTATAAATCAATGTTTAGAAAAATTAAATATTATCTATCAAAGAGTCCTTGCTAATATTGAAACTTTACAAAAATTACTTAAACAACAAAAACAAAAATATAAAAATAATGATGACGATGATGAAGAAAAAGATTGGGAAAAAGTATGTGAAAAAATAAAACCAAAAATATTTAAGGGTGGCGATTGTATATTTTTCAAAGATTTGGGAGGTCTTAAGGATGAAAAAGATATGATTAAAAAAGCACTTATTTTCCCATTGGTTTACCCGAATTTATATCCTAAAATAGGTAAAGGCTTTCTTTTATTTGGTCCACCAGGGACAGGTAAAACACTTCTAGCAAAAGCAGCAGTTAATCAACTACAGATTGAAGACCCTAACGTAGGAGTATTATTCTTTACTCCAACAGGTGCAACATTAAAAGGTAAATTTGTAGGAGAAACTGAAAAGAAAATCGTAGAAGCATTTACATGCGCCCATAAAGCAGCTTGTGAATGTGAAAATCCCAATGGCATTGAAGGTAGAAAAAAATATATATCTGTTATATTTATAGATGAAATGGATTCAGTTGCTGGAGACCGTTCAGATGACCCTACCGGTCTTGTAGCAAATAGTGTTAATACATTATTACAGATGATGGATGGTATGGGTAGTTTTAAAAATGTTGTTGTAATTGGAGCAACTAACTATCCTTGGAAATTAGATGCAGCTATTCTTAGAAGATTTGACACTCAAATTCTTTTAGATATACCTAAGCCAAATGTAATAACTGATATTATGAATTTAGAGTTTTACAGTTTTGCTAAAATAAAAAAATATAAAAGAGATATGGGTTGCGAGACTAAAAAAGATACTGAAAACGATGGTAAAAAAGCACAAGAAGCAAGTATATGTGATAAAGGTTGTGAAATGAGTAATGATAAAACTGATATAAATACACCTCCATATTCATATTTTAAATATCAATATATAGATGCTTTAAATAAAAATATTATAAGAGCATATGCGGATGAAATGGCAAGCAAACCATATTATTTTTCATCTTCTGATGTTAATAAAGTTATGGGTGAAGCCAAAAAAATGACTGCAACAGCAGCATTGGAAAATACTGTTTTCTACAAATTGCAAAAGCCTTATTTTAATGCCCCTAAACAAGATATGGAATTACTTGAACCTTTCTATTTCTCTTCTTTAGTTCCACCTAGAGATAACGCTACAAAAATAAAAATGTATAGAAAATATTACGAATTATTAGATAAAATTATTGGTTATAAGATAACAGATATATCAATAGGAAAACAGGACCCAAATTCATTAATTAATATTCAAGAACTTAAAAATATGTATAAGTATTTTTATCTACACGATTTTGATAAAATAAAAACTATTTATATTGAAAAAGACAAGAAAATATATATTAATAGTAGATTACTTATTGATAAAGACCCTGAAATAAATTTGAATCATGGAGATATAATGGATAGTTTTATTTATTGTGAATTAAACAAGATAGTAGAAATTTATAACGGAATATGTAAAAATAGCACTGTAGATTATAAAACAATAAACATGATGAATGTCACTGCAAAAGAGAGAATAGACTATTATAATAAATATGTAGATGGTAATAAATCATCTGTATCTTATAATAGAAGAGATATAGATGTAATAGTAAGATATTCAAGAAATATTATTTACAAAAATAATGTAGAAGAAAATAAAAAATTTAATAATTTAGTTAATTTTGATGATAGCTTATTTGATAGTTTAGATTCAATTATTACTAAAAGCACTACTGATAGATTATATTCTGTTATTAGAATAAGAGAAGATATTCAAACATTTATATGTAAAATCATTAATTTATTTAATATTGAACTTGAAGAAAGTGAACAAAAAAAAAAATCATATTACTTTTTATATAATTTATTACATTCTGATATGTTTAACGATATCAAAAATTTTGAGGTGCCTGATACAAAAATTTTAGAACGGGTGGATAAACAGTCACAAGATGAATTTAGAAAAATTTCATTTGAAATAGATAAATATTTAACTAATAATAGTAATTATATGACTACAACTATATTTAATATTTTAACAAACGAATATATTATAGGAGATAAAACTTCAATTAAAATGTCTGAAAATTTATTAGAAAATATAAAATGTTTACTTGTAGCTATTGATAGACAAATTAATAGTGGTAAAATATTCAATTATGATATCAATTATTTTATCAATTTTAACGGAGACTCAGAAGAAAAAAAAAGTCGAATGATAGAGTATCTTAAGAAAAAGCTTAAACCAATAAATGGACAAAAACAATCAGAAAAAGATAAAATACGAGATAATTTTTTAAAAATGTTCAATATTAGTGACCCGGTTCTACAAAAGACTCTAAATAATATACTTACTTTTTTATTATCTACAAAGAAAAAATCTACCTCATTAATAAAAAATTTACAAAATATTAAAGTATTAATAAATTCATATCCTAATATTTTTATAGATAAAGATGTCGATGAGTTTGAAGAGGAAACTCATGAGCCTATTATTAATTGTATTATGTCATTATGTTATTTTTATATTTTCTCAGATCTGGCCCCGGGACAGAAGCTTACTCAAGAAGATATTGAAAAAAGAGAAGAATTTGTATTAAATAGAAATAAATATTTTTTTACAAAAAAAGATTCACTAAAGAATATTTTTAACAGATTAAAAAATATCTTAGGTGTTCAAAAATTGTTTGTTGAAAGTATAAACGATGTCCGTAAAAATAAAGAATTTTCAAATGGTTTAAAAAGATTAAATATTTTATTTAGTAATAAATATGGAATTTTAAGTAAATTGTCATCACTAAACTATAATAATCATATTGAAAACCTAAATCCTAACTTATTAAAATTATTTTTTGATTGCGAACGTAGTTTAGAAAACAATACGACTATTCCTTTACATTTAGATGGTGATACTGAATTATCAGAAGGAGAAAATACGTTGATACTACAAAACAGTTCTATTTCCAGACAAATCTCTCCAATTGGAAAAATAAAAATTTTACGGATTGGAAAAGAAATTTATGTTGATAATGTTAAGGAAGTAGGTTCACAAATTACAATTACATTTCATTTAGGAGAAGATGATTTACCAAAGGAAAGTAAAAATAAAAAATTAATAAATGGTGACAAATGTAGTTATATACCGTTGAATGATAAATTAAAAAGTTCTAATATGTTAGAAAATTATGATATTTCAAATCCAAGTAAATTTTTAGATGATAATAAACATATTTTGCAAACTTGTAATATTCACCATAAAGAAAAACAATATAATATTATTAATAAAGTTTTTGTAAGTTTAAATACAAAAATAATAAATTATAAACAAACTTACCTTAATACATGGCAAGAATGGTGGAAAACTTATGGTTATATAATATTGCTTGATAAAAAATCAGACGAAAATACAAATGGATGTCAAGTTATGGAACCTAATTTTGATAAAAGACAAAATAAAGCTGTAAGGCTTTCTGGTCAGTTCTTTCGGCCGCTCGGAGAGGTTATAGTAAAGCCCGAATATGTAAGAAGTGATTCAAAAAGTATATTTAGAGGACTTCGTTTTTCAGATATTAAATATATTTTACAAAATAAAATTTATGTTGAGAATACAATAAATAAATTTTTACAACAGTTGACAGTTGAACCCACAGGGTTTATTATCAATGAAGAACAAAATATATATTATAATCAAATTTGTTCCGAAGATAATTCTAATCCACTTAAAGAATTAGTAGTTCCTGATGAAATTTTTGAACCCAAAACTCAAACAACAAAATTAGGAATTTACAAAAAAATAAAATCCTTTTCTGCTGAAGACTTTCCTGAAGTTGCTATTGAAGATTGGATTAATGATACATATATTCAACAAAGTTATAATCCTATTCCTAATGATAATAATATATCTAAAGTATATGAATTGATTGATATATTAAAAATGTATGTTAGTAATTATGAAATATATCAAAAAATTATAACTAATCAGAAAATAGGTGGTAAATTAGATCCTAACTCACAGAAAAAACATAAGAATTTCGAGAAGATAGTTAAGAGTTTTTTTATAAGTTTACATCAAATTTTATGGACATTTGATATTGTTGATAATCGTGAACATTTTGGACAGTATGACACTGAAGAAGAGTCTAATAAAATACTTAGAAATATATTTACTTCGCCTAAATTTGTATTAGGTAATAAAATAAAGTATTTAGTTTCTGCATCAAGAGGTAATGTTGAAAAACAAAAACAATTTTATAATGATTTTGAAGATTCCGACCATGATGTAATTTTTGACTATGATAAATATATAGAAATTGATTTATATTTTGTTGATTTATTTAAACAATGGCGAGACTATTTTACAGCAAGCAATTTAGATAAAGAAAAATGTAGTTTTTATGAATTTAAACATTTAGGATTAAATGATAACGATTTGGTTGACCCAAAAAAAAAAAATGAGATTAAGAAGTCTGTTCAAAAAATAAAAGGCAATTCATCAACAGCAGGTACAAGATCAAATTTAGGTGCGAGGCAAAATTTTTTAGATTCCGTTAGAATTTTAATGTGTCCAGGTATTTTAGGTAATAAAATCAGGAATACGTATTCTGAACAACAAATAACGGCGGATGCGCAATTTTCTCCCAAAATTGATTTAGATACTAGATCTAAATATGTACCGGATAAAGCAGAAGATATATATATTCTTAAAGAATCGGATGAAACGTTTGACGCTACAAAACCTAATTATTTAGATAATCATACAATAAAGCATCAAAGTAATATTTCAAATCCAGATATTATTTTGAAACAAGACGCTACAATTAATAAAGAAGCCTACTGTGAAAAAATTATAAATGAAACAGGGGATATTTATCAATTAATTAAAGAAAAAGATTTAGATTGTTTATGTAGTTTAAGAATAGACTTTGGTGCTTGGAATCCTTTTAATCATATATTTACATTAGATGATGAAGAAATGCGGTATTTTAAAAAAAAACCTTATTCCTTTATTGATGGATTTTCACTAATAGAAGCAACTTATAAATTAGAAAATAATAATTATGATATTAGTAATTTAATTATGTCTTCACTTGATTTAAATGAAGATATTAAACGTAAAATTATGTATTATTGTGTTACTTTAGACGTAAGAGATGTTAATTTCAAATCTGTTATTAAAACACAATCCTTATTTTTAAAAACTGTAACAACACTTGGAAGTAAAATTACAAATATTCTTGATACCAAAAAAAAACCTGATCCAAAAAATGTCTTATCTCTACTTAATCAACTTAAAGAATTACAACTAAGTTTAATTCATTATTTATCAAGATTAGCAACCGCTATAGGTTTAAATTATACAGATACAACAGGGAATAATAAAATTGTTTGGAGTAATAACAAAAATAATAATTTTGGAAAACTAGCACAACTAACATCTTATGGACTAAATCAAAAAAGTTTTGAAACTATATATGGAGAATTGTTTGGGTCATTACCTGATGCAGATGACGATGAGGATCAACCGGAATCGTGGCCTTCTTATTTATTTAAAAATGTAAATATAGTGTTTTTATTTAAAATGGTTGCTGCTGGGGTCATTCCTAGTCCTTGGACAGCAGTTTTAATTGTAGTTTCTTTATTAAAATTTGGTAGCGACGAATATGAAATTTTGGGTAAAAGCAAAACTTGGTCGGATGTTTTTGCAAATAATGTTAAATCATTTGCACCAGGTATAGCATACATAGTATTAGGATACTTTGCAGGCGATTTTATTACTCGTGCACAAAATTATGCGTCTGAAAAAATTGATTCCACGTTTTACCCAGGGCTTGGTCCACAGGGAGTAAGTTATGTAAATCCTGGTGCAGTTAATGCTACTCAAACTGTAATTCCTGGTGCAGTTAATGCTACTCAAGCTGTAATTCCTAGTGCAGTTAATGCTACTCAAGCTGTAATTCCTAGTGTAGTTAATGCTACTCAAACTGTAATTCCTGGTGCAGTTAATGCTACTCAAACTGTAATTCCTGGTGCAGTTAATGCTACTCAAACTGTAATTCCTGGTGCAGTTAATGCTACTGGAGTTAGTTCTACGCAAGCATATCCTGATATTCCAGTAGGAGTCGCAGGACCATTCGAATCAGGATATATTCACCATCCAGGTTATACATTATCACAATGGGTTGCCGACAGTTTTGGCACAGTTGAAGCATATAATAATTCAAAGCAATGGCAAAGAGCTTTACAATATTATATGCATGGGTCTAGAGATAGTATATTTAATTTAGGAAAAACAATTTTAGATAATAAGTCAATTGCACTTCAAGTTGGTTTAACAGCAATATCTATGATACATACAGCTTTGAAACAAATTACAAATCAAAATGAAACAAGTAGTGTAAATTATAATTTAGAGAACAGTGTGGGTTTATATGGAATAGATCCAATAGAATTTACATTAAAAGATGCAGAAGATAAAAAAACTTTTATCAAATCATATTCAACTACTCAACAAGATCCAAATAAATTAGATGCTACTTGGGAAATAAGTAAATATGCTTCTCAATTAAATGGAACAAAAGGTGATCAATTATTTGATACAATGAAAAATGTTCTTTTGAAAAAGGGAGGTGGTGATTATGCAGAGTATGATGTATTATCTATACATAAGCCCGGGGGTTTTGATTACAAAATACTTAAAACAGGTCTATACGCTGCTGCAAGTGTAGGAGTTGGAGCGGCGATGGGTGTAGGGATTACTGAAACATTAGATTTAGGTTGGGATATCTCTACCGCTTCAGCAGTGTCACATTTATTGATGGGAGCATCTGGAGCATATTATATAGTAAGAACTATGCCATCAGATATAATTGATGATAAACACATATCTGAAATTGGAGAATTAAAACCATCTCAAATTTTTAATGATCCCGAATTACAAGAAAAAATAAAAAAAATAAAAGAAACAATTAAAATAATTGATATTATTCCTCAAAAAATAAAAGAAGCATTTTTCGCAGCTCCAATAACATATGATGAAGAATTAGGTGATTCTGTGCGTAAATACAAAGAAAATAAAGCTAAATTTATGGAAGATTTAAAAAAGAAAAAAAGTTCGTCTTAATTAATATTATAATATTTTATAAATATTTAAAATATTATATAATAATAAATATGTCTGAAAGAAATTTATTTAATCAATTGATAATTGAAAAGAATTATATAGATGATAAACCTAGAAGAAAGATGTGGGAATTTGGATTAAAATTCGGAATGCAAAATTTGGAAATTGAAAAAAAAAAATCGGATAATAAAAAACAAAAATTGAAAAAAAAAATAGAAATTGAAAAAAAAAATAAAAAAACTAAATTTGATATTTTGAATAATCACAGATATATTGATAATTCAGACAAAGACACAAAAAAAAGAATTTATTACAATATAATTGAAAATGATACTCAAATATTATCTATTTTACTATATATATTAATGATAATTCATATAATATATAAAGCCTGTTTAACATTTAAAACAAACGTAAATCTGAATGATATCAAACAAAACAACCAGATGATTACAAAATACTTAAATAAAATTAGAAAAGGTTTACTAAAACTTAATATAGATATAACTAAGAACTTACCATATAGTCTAGTTGATATTATAAAATATTATCATAATCAGTCTATAAATTATTATAAACAGTATGTTTATATTTATAATGTAGATTATAATAATAATGATTTAGATAAACATTATTATAAAAATGTACCGGTATTTCAATGTAATGATAATACTAATAATTATGAAAATTCTATATTAGATAAAAACATGAGCAGATATTTATCAAATATCGAATATCAAAAAGAAAAATTTAACTTTTATCAGACTATTTGTCAACCATTAAATATCAGTGATGATTTAAAAACTATTAGTTTTTATAACAATCAACGCATGGGTAACAAATTAGATAACAGATTTTCTATATGTAGAAATGGAAAAGGTTCCTCAAGTCAACCAGAGTATAATTACGTTGTAAATACAGATGTTAATCAACAAATAAAATATAATAAAGATATATATCTACCAAAATTTTTAGGTGATAAATATATTTCTTACAATGATAGTATTATAGCTGGTCTTAATAAAAATCCTATTGATATTTATACAAAATTATTTATTGATGAAAAAGTATGGTGCCCACCACCACCAGAACAAGGGGATTTAGATATTGATAAACAAATTAAAAAACTTGAAAAATTAAGAAATCGGTTGTTTATGGTTATTAATAAACAACTAAACTTAATAAATAGAATTAAAGTTAACTTAAAAGAAAATAGTATAGCTACTTTATTTAAAACTGTAGGTAATGACTTAGAATTATATCGTAATTTAAATAATATATTTAATAATTTAGGTATAAATTTGTTAGATAATATAACAAAACAATTAAAGTATAATTGTAGCTATAATTTTAAAAAAGAAACTATAAATATAAAATGTAAATAATATATATGCTATATATATAATATGCTATATATATTAGGAGATATAGGTGAATATTCCAAAGAATTTAAAGGTTTGATGAAGAAATTAAAAAAAAATTTAAATCAAAACGATACTTTAATTTTATTAGGAGATAATTTTTATCCACAAGGAGTGAAATCAATTGATGATAAGGCTTGGAATCAATTTAAAAAAACATTTAATGTTAACAATACTATTTATTCTATTTTAGGAAATCATGATTATCAATTAAATCCATATGCACAAATCCAATTTAAATATAAAAATTATTCTATGCAAGATTGGTATTATACAAAAATTATTGATAATATTCAATGTTGGTTTTTGGATACACAGCAACTTGTAACATTAGGATATTTAAATTTTTCTAGTGATTGGGGGCACGTTTCAAAAGCTATTATTCAACAAATACATGGTGATACTTTAGAAAATTTAAGAGAAAAACAATTAAATTGGTTTAAAAAATCTCTAGAATTAAGTAAATATAAGAATAAAATTGTATTTGGACACTATCCATTAATTACATATGGACATCATAATAACGAGATGCCCCAATTAAAAAAATTATTGTTACCAATTTTAAAAAAATATAATGTCCTAGCATATGTGTCAGGACATGATCATAATTCGCAACATATACCTATTAAATATATTAAAAACGGGGTGAAATATACTATGCATCAGATAATTTGTGGTAATACTTCTAAATTAGATAATAGAATGGTAGATACTAATTTAAAAATAGTTAATGGTAAAATAAAGGAAAAAAATTTTTTTTATAGTGAATCTCATTGTTTATTACGTTTAGATACTAAAAATTTGGTATTTGATTATGTCAATAAAAAATCCGTTATAAAAAGAGTATTTATGTAATTTTAAAATAATAAACGAGTTTTACTGTGTATTTATTAATTATAAATAATATTATTACTAAGTTATAAATGAAAATTGTAAATTATAAATTTGATTTATATTTTATAATTTATCTTAAAAACAAATAAATGTTTTTAATCAATAGAGTTAAGAACAAAATTTTTTTAAATACTAATTTAGTTAGATTAAATAATAGATATATGAGTGAAAAAACCGGAGCACAACTGGTGTATGATAAATTGGTTCAAAATGGTGTTAAAACAGTTTGTGGCTATTCAGGTGGTAGTATCATGCCACTTATAGACCAATTTCATCTTAAAAATAATTATGGTAATATTGATTTGATTATTAATACCCATGAACAAAGTTGTGGACATGCTGCTACAGGTATTTCAAAAACATCTAATGAAACAGGTGTTATCATAACAACTAGTGGCCCAGGTTGCACAAATTTAATTACTCCTATATTAGATGCACAAACCGATAGCACACCACTAGTTGTAATAACAGGACAGGTAGGACTTAAAAATATTGGAACCGATGCTTTTCAAGAAGCTCCCGCTGTAGAAGTTACAAAACCATGCACTAAATGGTCAGTATTAATAAATGATGTCAAAGATATTCCATTTATTATAGATAAAGCTTTTTATATAGCAAATTCTGGTAAAAAAGGTGTAGTTCACATAGACTTACCTAAATGCATTTCAACAGCTCTAGTAGATGATAAACTTTTAAAAAATCTAGAAAAAGATAGCTATAATCTAGAGAAACAATCAGATTTTACAGAAAACCAATATAAAAAAATAGAAAATATAGTGGATGTTATTAATAATTCAAAAAAACCTTTATTATATATAGGACAAGGTTGTTTAGAAGCTTGGAAAGAACTAAGGGAATTTGTTAATTTAACTAATATACCATGTACATCAACAATTCATGGAAAAGGTATATTAAATGAGGATGATGAACTATCATTAAAATGGTGTGGTATGCATGGTTTTCCAGCAGCAAATTATGCTTTACAAGAAGCAGACTGTATAATTGCTATAGGGTCAAGGTTTGATGATAGAACAACTGGTAATATTTCAGGATATGCACCTGTAGCTAGAAATAAAAAACAGATTATTCATGTAGATATTGAAAAAACACAATTCAATAAAGCATTAAATACACACTATAATTTAAATACAACAAGTAAAAAATTTTTAGATTATTGTATAAAACATGTTAAAAATATCGATAGAAAAGATTGGTTAAAAAGGATTAATAATTTACAAAAAAATTATGGTTTTAATTATACTCAAGAAAAAGACGGAAAATTAAATACACCTTCGGTTATAAATAGCATAGATAAGTATTTATTGGATAAAAAAGATTATTATATTACTACTGGTGTAGGTAATCATCAGATGATGACCTATCAATATATTACTGGAAAATATCCTAATAGAATACAGTCGTCGGGTTCATTGGGTGTTATGGGTGCAGGTTTACCATATGCTATTGGGGCTCAAATCGCTAACAAAAATAGTTTAGTAATAGATATTGATGGAGACTCAAGTTTTATGATGACAATGAATGAATTAAAAACAATTAAAGAATACAATTTACCTATAAAAATTGCAATTTTAAATGATTCAGTACAAGGAATGGTTAATGTTTGGGAAGAACTGTTTTTCGATAAAAGATATACAGCAACAATAAATAAAAATAATCCAGATTTTTGCTTATTAGCAAATAGTTTTGGTATTAAATCATTAAAATGTGATAATTTGGCAGATTTAGAATCGACTACTAAAGAATTCCTAGACTATGAGGGACCGATACTATGTGAATATAGAGTTAATCATCAGATATGTTTACCATTGGTAGGTCCTGGGAAAAATCTAGATGAGATGATTATGTTTGATGATTATTACAAAAATAGATTTGATTTTGATAAAGATTCGATTCCATCATAATAATATAATATATATATATTTAATATGTTATTTATAATAAACCTGATATATGTAATTTTATTTAATTTATTTTTTGTCCCTATTAATTTTTTTTTATATAAATTAAGACTAATTAATAAACTTTCATACCACAATAATATTAAGGAAATTATTATTAAAAATGGACCTATATTTATAAAATATGTTCAATTATTATTAATAGATAAAAAGAATTTTAACAGATATATAAGTTTAGAGCTAATAGATGTATTAACCGATTTAGAGGATAATATTTATAAACCCCAAATATATCAAAATAATTTATCGATTAATAACTGTAAAATCGATATAGTAAAAAAAAGTATAGCTTCTGGTTCAATATGTGCTGTTTACGAGTTTAAGTACAATGATAACACCTACATTTTGAAAACTTTGCATAGAAATATAGCAAGAGATATTAAAATTGGCTATAAATTATTAGGAATATATTTTACTATCATAAAGTATTTTTCTACAAAATATAAAAGAATTGTAAATGTGATTGATATGTCAAATTTCAGAAGTATAATTTTACAACAGACTGATATGAATTTAGAATCTAAAAACATTAAAATATTTAATAAACTCTATGGTGGTTACGATATCATAAATATACCCAACTATATATATAATGATAATACTAATATTTTAATGACTAAATTTGAAGGATACAAACTTTCTGAATTTATTGAAAAATATCCCAAATATAAATTAGAAACTTATTATGTAATATTATCAGCGATTTATATTATGATTAGAAAAAAGGTTGTTCATGGTGATTTTCATTTAGGAAATATTCTGTTTGTTTTAGATAACGGTAAAGTTAAGATAAATATAATAGATTTTGGATTAGTTTTCAGAATAACTACTTATCAATCTGAACAATTATTAAATTATGTAGAAACATTTAAACACAAATACATCCTCAATTTTATCAAGACAATTAATAATAATATTACGGACGAATTATATATTAATAGACACACATTGTTTTCAAAAGAGTGTGATAGAATTAATTTAGTATTATTAAATAAGTTAAAATTTCCCTTAGAACTACTTAATTTATTATCAATTTTAGATTATGTTACAATATTTTTAAAAAGACAGGATATAAATAATATCTTAGATTTTATGATTACAAATGATATTGTTGAGTAAATTAAATAGATTATTGTTCTCACGTTAAAATATATATAAATTATAAATAATATATATATATATGACTACCGTTAATCCAACCGTTGTTTTGAAATATATTTTCAAAAATCAATCTAAAAAAGAGTCTTTAGATTTATTTTCATTGTATTCAAATATGTATGAAGTTTTTTTAAATTACAAAGCCGATGTTCAATTTTTAGATTTTATAAAAGAATTAATAAAAGATTTTCCAGATATACCTGATATTTCAAATGTAAATCTTTTAGAAAATGATAAAAATTTACCAGAAAGTGTTTATATGATTTATACTAATTTACTTAGGTATTTTTTTAATAAACAAACAGATATTTTAAAACATTTTCAACAAATAGATTTAAATAGCAAAGAAAATCACCTAGATTTATCAAAAAACATCTATATATATAAATGGATATATATTTATGGAAATTTAAATGTTAAAAGCAAAGAGTATAACTATTTAGAATTCAGAAATAAATTTTTAAAAGGAACTTTGATATACTTTAATGTTTTAATTAATCAATTCACTTATCTTAAAACTATAGTAAATGATAATGATTTTGAAGCTATTTCATCAATTGAAAATATAAGATTATTAGAAGATGCGATTGTAGAAAAAATTTTTAAAGACAAATGCAATTATATTGATAGCAGTATAGATAGTAATTTAATATCTACAATATTAGGTGTTCCTATAAGATTGGCTTTAGAAATAGATTTTTTTACAAATTTTAGTTCATATCAGGAATTTATAGATTATAAAATAAATTTACAAGAGAAAATATTAAAACAAAATAAAACAGTATTTAATGATACCGTTTCAAATAATTTTATTAAATCAATTAATACTGAATGTAAGTTTTTAGGAACAATTTTAACTAAATATGTTAATACATTTATATTTCAACATTCAAAAAATATAAAAGATATTTATCTAATTTTATCAAAATATAAAGATATGTCTGACGAACGCTATTCAGTAAAACTTAAAAAATTCAAAGAATATTATTTAGAAAATTCTTTTATAAATCTATAGTATTATATGAGAAATATATGGTTATATTTTTTTTACTTTTTTAAAAATCCTATAGATTTTTTTGAAAAAATAATTTATCCTAAATCATTTCCCCTAGGCAATGATACTTTAATGATTAGAATTTCACCACCTTATGTATACAAAACATATATAAATAATATAAAACTAAATAATACATTAAGTTTTACAAATATTTTAGATAATCAAAGCTTTATTCCCAAAATTCATGAGGTTAATATTAATAAATTAACTATTAAACAGGAATACTGTGGAAACATATTAGATATTAGATATAATTTACCTAAAAATTGGAAATATCAATTACGAAATATTAAAAATGTTTTTATAAAAAAAAATATAATACTGACAGATTTGCAATTATTAGACTTAAATCCATATATAGTATACAATATTTGCATTAAAAACGATAAGATGTATTTAATTGATTTATGTGATTGGAAATATAGTGATAGTAAAACAATTACTGAAACCTTCAAAAAATTAGAAAATAATATAGAATTTATTTATAATAGTAATGTTTTAATTGTTATATCTTATATCATGTATATATTGATTAATAGACTTATCTATAGTATTTTTAAAAAATGTATTATATTAATTAAATTATTATTTTATTAATTTTTTAATAGAAAATTTATAAAAATTATTGTTGTACGATTGAAAAAATTTTGTAGTCACTGAAATATATAAATTATCACCATAGTTCATCATAATATGTAATTCTCCAGATTTGGTATTAGGAATAAAAAAATCAATAATGTTTTGTATAGAATCTAAATAATGAAAATTTTTATTAAAATTAGATTTTTCATTAGGTGTTACAGAAAATATTATATCTTGCTTGTCTGAATCTTGCTGAACTAAAAATTTATTTTTAGATGATAGATACATTTTTGATTTTTGTCGATCAGATATTAATAATTGAAGATTGCTTTTTCTATCTAAGTTGGATAATAATTTATTTGCATCATCTATAGTTTCACATTCAGATAATATAAGATGAGAAAAATGATGATAAGGCATACCATTTATTGAAATCTGATTATCTAATGCTATATCATAAAATGATTCTCCAAAAAATATAGTTTCTGATACACCTGTACAACATCCAAAAAATATTGAAGGAGCTAAATTTATATATGGTTTTTTATTTTTTGGTTTAAATACAGTTAGACAATGAGTTAATAATGGAATACCAAAATCTAACGTTCTCATATTAAATGTTTTTCCATTAATTTTTTTGGATAATAAAATACAATGATTATCGGTTATATCAGTAAATAAATTAATATAAATTAGCTCGTTATAATCTATATTTGTTGAATATGCTACACCTTTGGTAAATTCTAAAATGTCTTTATTCATATACTTAACTAAGTCTTTTGCATATTTTTTTAGTGAAATAAATATATTATTTTCTCTATATTTTTTTGGAATTTTTTTATTAAATATTGTCTGATTTTTAATTATAAAATTAGTCATAATCTCTTTGTCCCGTTTAATTATAGTTTTTGTTTTGATTCCATACTGTTTTCCCATTGAATAATAATTTCCAGATAATTTTATTAAATAAAGGTAATCATTTATTTTAATTTTAGGTTTATATTTTGTCTTGTTATGACTTAGAAACTTTTTTACGTAATTTTTAGAATGTAAGATATATCTATTATATAATGTTTTTGTTAATGCATATACCATATTTATAAAACACTTAACATAATAACAAATCCAAAATATTATTTGCATTTATTAATATTACTATATTATTTTTAATTAGTTATTTCTTAATAACGATTTATATAATATGTTAAAATTTATATTATCATTATTGGGAGGTGTGTTTCCTTTAGGAAATCCACTGTAATATTCGTAATTATTATAGTGTGTGTCAAAGTAAACCATATTTTTGGTATCATCGAAATCATATTTTGTGTATGAATTGTGTATATTTAATTTTTTTTGTTTTAAATTAGAAATTATATCAATAGGTTTTGATTTAGTAATATCTAATTTACAAGATTCCATAATAATATTCTAAAACATATAAATATTGATTTAAAATTTAATTAATTAATTAATTTCTTGTAAAAAGATATTTTTTCATAATAATATTTTTTTCTATTTCTAGAAATTTATCTAAATACCATGTAGGTAAATTACGTTTGAATCTATTATTATTATAAATATTATTTTCTAGATAATAATCATGTAAATTGTCGTTAAATATTTTTTCAATATTTGTTTCCATATTTTTATATTCTTTTAAACTTTCATTATTAATAATAAATTCTATATTATTTTTAACATTTTCTTCCATTATATTAATTATATTTATGATTATTTAAGTAATTATATACTTAAAGAAAAAATATTAATATTAGATATAATGTTAATTAATTCGGAATATATTTGGTTAGACTCTAAAAATAATTTAAGATCAAAAAACAAGATATTAAATATAGATATTGAACTAAAAAATAATGATAAAAAGCCTAGTGATATGGAAATTGTTAGGTCTTTAATGAATGTTCGTCTATATCCTAATTGGAACTGTAATGCAAAACAGATAGGTGATAATGTTTCCGAAATAATTTTACATCCTGTTTTTGTTTGTTTGGACCCATTTAAAAAAGCTCCTAATGTTTTTGTTTTATGCGATACATATAATTCAGATGGAAATCCAACTGAATATAACACCAGATACACTGCTAGTAAAATGTTTGAAAAAAATGAAAATTTAAAAACTATATTTGGATTTGAACAAGAATTTTATGTAATGAAATTAGGCGATAATTTTACAATGTTACCAGATACAACTATTTGTAAAGGTTTACCTGAAAAAGGTAATCAATATTATTGTTCAAATGGTTCTATGAACGCATTTGGAAGAAATTTAGTTAATAAAGCAATAGGTTTAGCTTTAGAAGCAGGTTTATCTTGTAGTGGGTTTAATTCCTCATCAGGACCAGCTCAGTGGGAGATACAAATAGGCCCAGTTCAATATGGTATAAGTGCTGCTGATCATTTGATTATTTTGAGATTTATTTTAGCAAGATTAAGTGAAAATTTGGATATTCATTTCAGTTTATTACCTAACCCATTAGGTGATGAACACAGTCTATCTTACTGTCATACGAATTTTAGCACAGAATCAATGAGGGGTTCTAATGGATATAAACACATAGAAAGTTCTGTAGAAAAGTTAAGAAATACACATAATAAAGATGTTCAAGTATATGGTAAAAATAATATTGAAATTCATAATAATTTTACATCAGATGTTACTAATAGAAATGTTTCTGTAAGAATACCTACTGAGTCAAAAAAAAATAATAAAGGCTATTTAGAAGATAGAAGACCCTTAGCTAATTGTGATCCATACTTAGTTTGCGAAACTTTATTAAAATCAGTTCTATAAACCTGTGCTACCGAATCCATTTGAACCTCTTTTTGTCTCACTTAATTTGGATTTATCATCTAATATTTTTAATTTAATAGGTGATAAATCGTTGGAACATATTTGAAATAATCGGGTTCCAGCTTTTATAGTGTATTTAGGTAATTTTGATTTTATAACATTTATATCTATAATACTATGGTCTAAACAATTAAGTATAACATTTCTATCTAAAAATACTTGACGAATATCATGAATCTGTGCAACATATTTTACAGCGGCTTTTATTGGGCCCCTGTAACCAGAATCTATAATTCCTACATGATTTGCTAAAATAAGAGGTGTTTTACTGAATGATGATCTTGGATATAAGTAATAAGATAAATTATTATTATTTTTGTCCAACATTTCACATTTAACTTCTAAGTCTATATAAATCGTTTCTCCTAAACATATTTCAATATCTTTAGGAGTAAATAAATCTATACCACTATCACCTTCATTATAATGACTGTGATTAACATATAAAGCGCCAACTTGTTCAGAAGGATACAATCTTAAAGTATTCATTTTATAAAACTTTTCATAATCAATTATTTATTATCAAATTTATTTATTAAAAATATTAATGCTTGTTCTATGCATGAAAATTTATAGTCTATAAAATTGTATCGTTCTAGTTTTTTTTTTGATATTTTATCATTATTAATAAATACAGTAACCCAACCCATTTTTTTCGCAGTTTCCAAATTTTCTATTGTATCTTCAAAAAAAAATGTTTCTATGTTTTTATCTAGTTTAAATTTTTTTATAACATATTTATATGCTCTTATATCAGGTTTAGGAAACTTAGAATACTCATCTCTATTAGCTGTGTCTTCAAATAATGTTTTCATTTTCATTTTTTTTATAACATAATCTACATGATTTTTGTTACCATTTGAAAAAATATATAGTTTGTTTTTTAATTTTAATTGATTTAATAATTTATTTAAAAATTGTTTTTCTTTAAATGATTTATAAAATTTTGTATCGGTAGATTTATTAATATCATAATTAGAATATAAGGTAAAATCAAGGTCAAAGATATAATTCATTGATATAATATAAAAATATAATTATTTATAAATTATTTATTTTAATATATATAGATGTCAGAAAATACTGTTTTAGTTTGTGAAGGAGGTTCTTGTGAAATCCTAAAATCTTCAGTCTCTAAACCTACTAATAATGATATATTAATTAAGGAAGAGCAAATTTTGCAAGAAAATCCTAATAGATTTGTGCTTTTTCCTATAAAACATAAGAATATATGGGATGCTTATAAAAAGCAAAAGGCTTGTTTTTGGACTGCTGAAGAAATCGATTTATCCAGAGATTTAAATGATTGGAATAAACTCACTGATAATGAACACTATTTTATTAAAAATATTTTAGCTTTTTTTGCTGGTAGTGATGGAATAGTATTAGAAAATTTAGGAAGAAGATTTTTAGATGAGGTTCAAATAGCAGAAGCAAGATGTTTTTACGGATTCCAGTTAATGATGGAAAATATCCATTCTGAAACTTATTCCCTATTAATTGATAAATATATAAATAGCGAAGAAGAAAAAACCCATTTGTTTAATTCAATTGCAACTATACCACCTATCGCTAAAAAAGCCAAATGGGCTTTAAAATGGGTTGAAGATAAAGATTCTAATTTTGCTACCAGATTAGTGGCATTTGCTTGTGTTGAAGGAATATTTTTTTCAGGTTCATTTTGTGCTATATATTGGTTAAAAAAACGTGGGTTAATGCCAGGATTAACATTTAGTAATGAATTGATAAGTAGAGATGAAGGATTACATACTGATTTTGCCTGTTTAATGTATAGTATGTTAAATAATAAGTTATCAAAAGAAATAATTATAAGTATTATAGGTGAAGCTGTCATAATTGAAAAAGAGTTTATAAATGAATCTATTCCTTGTAATTTAATTGGTATGAATGCTGGATTAATGAGTGATTATATAGAATATGTCGCTGATAGATTGTTAATCCAATTAGGATATGATAAGTTATATAATACTGAAAATCCATTTGATTTTATGGAATTGATATCTATTGAAGGTAAAACTAATTTTTTTGAAAAAAGAGTTGCTGAATATAGTTTAGCTAATGTAGGGAAAAATACTGAAATCAGATTTGATGATAATAGTTTTTAAATAATTAATATAAAAATAAATAACTTTATATTAATTAATTAATCCCAGAAATAATAAGAAATTTCTGAATAGTAGTTAATTGATTTCTTTGATTTTGGTTAAAAAACGTGTAACGAGGTGTATCCCCAACACGGTATTTGCGTTTAAAACGTTTAGCCTCTTGGAACATCGATTTTAAATTAGTGGATTTTATGACAGTCCAACGACGGATATCAGATTCAAATTTACTTGCCTCATTGAACATATGTGACATCGTAGTAACCTTAGAGGTATCCCAATTACCTATAGGTTGGTTGAATTGGCTTGCCCCTTCAAACACCCTCCACATAGTAGTAACCTTAGAGGTATCCCAATCACCTATAGGTTGGTTGAATTGGCTTGCCCCTGCAAACATCCCTTGCATATTAGTAACGTTTTGTGTATCCCAATCACCTATAGGTTGGTTGAATTGACTTGCCAAATAAAACATCGCTCGCATCGTAGTAACCTTTTGCGTATCCCATTTATCTATAGGTTGGTTGAATTGACTTGCCCCTGCTAACATCCCTCGCATCGTAGTAACCTTAGAGGTATCCCACTCACCTATTGGTTGGTTGAATTGACTTGCCCCATTGAACATCGCTAACATATCAGTAACGTTTTGTGTATCCCAATCACCTATAGGCTGGTTGAATTTACTTGCCCTATCAAACATCCATCGCATCGTAGTAACCTTAGAAGTATCCCAATCTTCTATAGGTTGGTTGAATTGACTTGCCGTTGAAAACATCGATGACATATCGGTAACGTTTTGTGTATCCCAATCACCTATAGGCTGGTTAAATTGATCTGCATTATTAAACATATGCGACATATCAGTAACTATAGAAGTATCCCAATTACCTATAGGTTGGTTAAAATTAGATTTTAAGTATGTTTTTCCATCCCAGCCAGTAAACATTAAACTCATAGAATTCACTCCATAAGTATCCCAATCACCTATATTTCCGTAATCTTTAGATTCGATAACAACACCTAAAAAGCAACTCTGTAAATTGGTGTTATTTAAAATCATGGGTGTGTCTTTAGTAACTATTTTTCCATTGAACTGTCTAAAAATACCATTATACGATAATTGGTTTTTGGTTTCATCACCACCTAGTTGGTATTTAGGTATCAAACTATTTCTACTCAATGGTATACTTCCCCATTGCACAATGGTTACATTTTTGTTACTAAAGCCTGTCTGGTAAAAATTTAAACCATCGTCTGTGGTGCCGTTGTCTGTAAAACTAAATTGAACCGTTACTTGATTGCCTTGTTTTGAGGAGTCTAACTTAGTAAAATTGTTATCTGAATTAATGATAGGCAACGTTTTACCATCCCATCCTGAGATTTCAAAAATAAAAATACCTTGTATACTCATTTATATAATAAATATAGAAAATATTCAATTTGTGAAATTTAAATCCCAGAAATAATAAGAAATTTTTGGATAGTAGTTAATTGATTTCTTTGATTTTGGTTAAAAAACGTGTAACGAGGTGTATCCCCAACACGGTATTTGCGTTTAAAACGTTTAGCCTCTCGGAACATGATTTCTAAATTAGTGGATTTTCTGACAGTCCACCGACGGATATCGGATTCAAATCGACTTGCTCCCTCAAACATCGCCTTCATAGTTGTAACCTTAGAGGTATTCCAATCAGCTATAGGTTGGTTAAAATTAGATTCTATGTATTTTTTTGTTGACACATCAAAAGCGTTAAACATCCCTTCCATATCAGTAACGTTTTGGGTATCCCAATCACCTATAGGTTGGTTAAATTGACTTGCCAAATAAAACATCCCTCGCATCGTAGTAACCTTAGAGGTATCCCAATCACCTATAGGTTGGTTGAATTTACTTGCCCCTGAAAACATCCATTTCATCGTAGTAACCTTAGAGGTATCCCAATCACCTATTGGTTGGTTAAAATTATATTCTAAGTATTTAGTTCCATCCCAAGCGTTAAACATGAACGACATATCAGTAACCTTAGAGGTATTCCAATTACCTATAGGTTGGTTGAATTGACTTGCCAAATAAAACATCGATGACATAGTTGTCACATTTTGAGTATCCCAATCACCTATAGGTTGGTTGAATTTACTTGCCCCTCCAAACATTGCATACATACTTCTTACATTAGAAGTATCCCAATCACCTATAGGCTGATTAAAATTATATTTTACAAGTTTAGTCCCATTCCAAGCGTTAAACATCAGACTCATAGAATTCACTCCAGAAGTATCCCAATCACCTATATTTCCGTAATCTTTAGATTCAATAACAACACTTAAAAAGCAACTCTGTAAATTTGTGTTATTTAAAATCATGGGTGTGTCTTTAGTAACTATTTTTCCATTGAACTTTCTAAAAATACCATTATACGATAATTGGTTTTTGGCTTCATCACGCCCAGCACCTATTTGGTATTGAGGTATAAAACTATTTCTACTCAATGGTATCCCTCCCCATTGCACAATAGTTACATTTTTTTCACTAAAGCCAGTCTGGTAAAAGTTTAAACCATCGTCTGTGGTGCCGTTGTCTGTAAAACTAAATTGAACCGTTACTTGATTGCCTTGTTTTGAGGAGTCTAACTTATTAAAACTGTTATCTGAATTAATGATAGGCAACGTTTGACCATCCCATCCTGAGATTTCAAAAATAAAAATACCTTGTATACTCATTATATAATAAATATAGAAAATATTCAATTTGTGAAATTTAAATTCCAGAAATACTAAGAAATTTTTGGATAGTAGTTAATTGATTTCTTTGATTTTGGTTAAAAAACGTGTAACGAGGTGTATCCCCAACACGGTATTTGCGTTTAAAACGTTTAGCCTCTAGGAACATGAATTCTAAATTAGTGGATTTTCGGACAGTCCACCGACGGATATCGGATTCAAATTGACTTGCCCCTGAAAACATCTCTTGCATCTTAGTCACATTAGAGGTATTCCAATCTCCTATAGGTTGATTAAATTTACTTGTCCCCTTAAACATATACGACATATCAGTAACGTTTTGTGTATCCCAATCACCTATAGACTGTTTAAAATTAGATTCTAAGTATTTAGATTTAGTTCTATTAAAAGCAGCAAACATCCC